>Ga0307378_10001471_pt1 | contig 38419 bp, 28 predicted proteins | sample UN1MG_FD_202238 | JGI IMG/M metagenome (GOLD analysis project Ga0307378, IMG submission 202238) | Soil microbial communities from Risofladan, Vaasa, Finland - UN-1 | ecosystem: Environmental > Terrestrial > Soil > Coastal area > Acid sulfate soil | place: Finland: Risofladan, Vaasa | collected...
GTAGGACATTGAAATAAGGTTAAAAAGTACCAGGGAGACAGAAGGGGTACTATTGCCTTTTCCCCAAATCTTATCCCTTATATTTAATCTGCCACTCTAAAATTCAACTTGGGGAACATCTGTATCGTAATATTAACCATTGAGAAAAAGATTAAAGGAGAGTATACTATTGTTATAATTGCCTACATATTAGTGCCCATTGTATTATATAGTAGTATACTCAAAAGAGTAGTACTCAATAGTAGTACTCAAAATAATAATACTCAAGATATTAATATTCAAAACAATATTAGTCCAATTAATACACGAAAAAAGTAAAGTCCAAAAAAGAATCCCCTGTTTTCCCCAGCAAAAACGATTGAGGGACTATTCTTTGGAGGGGTGTTTTTTTTGCCTATGGTGTTTTTTTGCTTGTTGTAGTGGTTTTTGCTTGTAGTGGTTTTTGTCTGTGTAAGGAAAATGAAGGATGAATCAAAAACAAGATATTGATGTGGTGGTGGTTGGCGGAGGCCCTGCTGGAGCGATAGCTGGCAAATACGCGGCTTTGAACGGGGCTAAAACCCTCTTGCTGGAACAAAAAAAGATCATTGGAATTCCTATTCGGTGCGGTGAGTTCTTCCCTACTGCCGAAGAGTTAGAAAAGATTTTCGTGCACAGTAAATTAGTACCGGAACTGTACAACATCAGCGATGATCTCATTGCCCAGCGGATAGACACCGTAAGGGTGTACTCTCCGAAGGGTAGGAGCTTTGACGTCCCATTGCAGGGGCACAGTGTGTACAGAGAAAAATTTGAGCAGCATTTACTCGATGAAGCGGCCAGGGCCGGAGCCACTGTTCAGATGAATACTCAGGTTGAGAAGATTGAGGGAGGCGCGGTTTACACCAAGGGCAAAGTCTTTCGTCCCCGCGCCATTATTCTGGCCTGCGGCCCCAATCGCAAGCTGCTTAATCCGCTTGGTATCCCCATTCAGAAAGACCTTGCCATCTGCGTTCAATACGTTATGGAAGGTCTTCATATTGAACCCAATGTAGTTGATATGTACTATGGGAGTGTTTCTCCTGGGGGATATGCCTGGGTGATTCCCAAGGGAAAAGACAGGGCGAATGTGGGCTTGGGTATACGTAAAAATTTTTATGGTCAAAATGTCCTGAAGCTGTTGGACCAATTCCTGGAGAGTCCATACATGGCGAAAAAAATTGGCCGGGGACATAAAGTCTCCACGATTGCGGGTCTTGTGCCGGTTAATGGCCCTCTTGCCCATACGGTCATTGGCAACACCATCCTGGTTGGCGATGCAGGCGGACACGTGATGGCCACGAATGGAGGGGGCATACCTACGGCCATGATTTGTGGCCGCATAGCCGGAGAGGTCAGCGCAGACCATGTCCGGCAGGCCAGACCTCTTGAGGATTACGAAAAACAGTGGAAGGTGGAATGCGGCAGGGAATTTGCCAATGCCCTCCATACGCGAAAGAGGGCCGATTTTATTGTCTATCGGTTTGGCTGGGCAGCGGAAATCTTAATGAGGATTGTGGGCACCAAGGTTATTTCAAAAGCACTTAAGTGTGCTTCTGTTGGTCCATGAGACATGGTACAGAGGGCATGGTATGGTATGCCCACGATGAGGCATGTTGATACGAGGCGTTTACGAGGCGGGTGGGGTGAGGCCGTTTACGAGGCGCGAGGCGTTTATGAGGCATTTAAAAGGCGGTTACGAAGTGTTGTTTCGAGGCGTTTACAAAGCCCACTGAAGCATGTCTAACGTATGCCTGATAGGCCCTTACTGCATGCCCCCTTAATATATTTGTACCTTAGTATACGTATCTTAGTATATGCAGCTTAATATATGCACCTTAGTATATGCACCTTAATACGTGCCTTTTAATGCATGATAGATGATGAGAGGCTGAAAGGCTCTGATATGAATAGCATCGATTACATAAAGATCTGGTCACGCATCTTCCGCAAGAAGCCCATAGGGTTCAGTATCGACCTCACCCACCGCTGTAACCTTTCCTGCCGAACCTGTTATATGAAGTGGTATCCGTCAAAGTCGGAACTATCCACCGGGCAATGGGAACAACTTTTATCTTCCTTCCCTGAAAGTTACCGCTACTATGGGGCCTGGACTGGGGGAGAGCCACTCCTTCGGGCGGAGAGCATTGAAAAGTTAATCCACCTGTTTAAATGGAACTGGGTCGCCACCAACGGGACTGTTCCACTCCCTACGTGGCCTAATGTCTCCTTCCTTGTTTCCATTGATGGAAATGAGGAAATCCACAATCAACAGCGGGGCCAGTGGTCGGAGGTAGTTAAGAATGTCCGTCGGGATTGCTTTATCATCTATGATATTACCCAGATCAATTGCGCGGAGGAAGTCCTGCGGGAGACCGTGAAATTCTGGCAAAACCGGTGCAAGGGGGTCATTTTTGGCTTTTATACACCGTCAGTTAAGGATAACTCCGGGTTGCTCCATAGCCCGCAAGAGCGTCGGGCTATTGTAAATATCATAGGAAAAGTGAAAGAGGACCACCCTGATTTCGTTGTCAATAGCATTAAACAATTGGAAAATTGCTGCACTACCCCCTGGAGCCAGAATTGCCCGGCAGGGAATTGCATCGTAGGATTAACCGCCCAGGGAGAATTCAAAACTCCGTGCGTTATGGGCTCAGACGTAGATTGTTCAAAATGTGGTTGCGCAGTGCCCCAATTTATGTACCTGGTGCAGCGCCTTGATGTTCCGGCTATTCTCTCTTCCATGCGAATACTTTCAAAGCAGACTCTATGATGTAATCAGCATAGATGTAATAGCATAGCCCATGATATAATAAATAATATAATAAACCATACCTCATAGCCTATAGTCTATAACCTATAACCTATAACCTTTATCCATAGCCGATAGTCCATAGTTTATAGCCCACAGCCTATAGCCCACAGCCCATACTATGGTAGTCAACGCGTGAAGAAAAAATCAATCATTGCCTTTACTTACGACCTCGATGGAACACTCATCGACTCCCGGCGAGATCTGTGCATTGCCACTAATGTTATGCTTACTCATTTCCGCCTCCCTCCCAAAAGCGAGGAGGAGGTGAAAAATTACATTGGCCGGGGAGTCAAAAACATGGTCAGCCGTGCACTTGACGGCAACGAGACCCTGTATGCGGAAGGGTTCGATATCCTGCGCAGCTATTATGCCCGGCATTTAACGGAAAACACGACTCTTAACGAGGGTGTGGTCGAGATACTGGAGCATTTCAAGCATAAAAAGCAATTCGTGCTGAGCAACAAGCTTGATGAAGAAACGAAAATGATTATTCAACAACTCAACGTTGCCCACTACTTTACTGATGTTATCGGCGATACCGAAGGAGTGCCCATCAAACCAGACCCAACCAGGCTGCTGGCCATTTTGGATAAACACGGCATTAAGCGGCAGGAAGCAGCAATGATCGGAGACAGCGCAATCGATATTGAAACAGGCTATAATGCAGGCGTTACTACGGTTTTTATTAAAGGCGGGCTCGGTAAGATAGGGGACATCAAGCCGGACATTGTCGTTGACCGCATTGTTGATCTCAGGGATTATTTTACCTGAAACCCTGTTAATCATTTGTTAACCCTTTGCTAAACCCTTCCTGATGAGTATGAGAAGGTAGGGCGCAGGACGACAGCCTCTGCTTCTGTTCATTTCCAGTACCAGGATTGTTCATTTCCAGTACTGGAAATGTCCAAAATTTGAACTCATAAGATTAAGCACGACTCTTTCACACTTTTCTGGGAAGTCAAGTCTACTTACCTTTACATCCTCTGCCTTAACAAGCACATAACAAATTGTTTTTTCAACTGAAAAATGCATCTTTTGCAACGATCATCTTTTCCATTTTCTCCCTTAACATTCCATTTTTCTCCCTTAACGCCCCTTCATTTTTCCTCTACGGCTTACCCATTTTTCGTAAGCATGAAAATTGCTATCTTTGCTGGTAAGGGTAGTTAGTACAGGTCGCCCTAATTACCCGGCCAGTTGTAGGGGCGGCCCCCTGTGGCCCATAGGTGTTAAGCTAACGTTTCCCTCATGGATGGAATGGCTTGTCCTTATTGGGATAACGCACAATTCCCTCTCCCCATATAGTGGAAGCGGCATCTTGCCGCTTATTCTTTATTCAAGCGGCTGGAAGCCGCTTCCACTATAAAGAAGCATGCTTAGCTTAACACCTATGCCCTGTGGCCGCATAAGTCTACAGGTTTAGGTATTCAGGCAAAAAGGCCTCAATCCCGTCATCCCCGCGAAGGCGGGAATCCAGAAGTACTTGTTATCACAAAGACTGGATTCCCGCCTTCGCGGGAATGACGTAAAATACTTACACTTGTAGATTTATGCCCCTGTGGCCGCCCATATACGGGGAAAGGGCAGACACAGGGGCCTTGCCCCTGCGATATTTTATCCCTTATCTGGCCGCGTATTTAAGGCGACCTGTAGTTAGTATCTACTTAGGCATGTACAGTTTAGGCATGTACAGTGGGGCAGTGGGGCGAAGGCAGCGGCTGCACCCAAGAATATGCACAAAGAAAGAAGAGCAAATAGGCAAAATAACCTTTGTGCCTGTATGTCTTTTGTCCCTATGAACCTGAGTAGTTACGTCAGTTAAAAGTATTCAGTTAAAAGTATACAGTACGGAACCCAATATAAACCCGCTGTTTTCAAAAAGGAGGAAGCATGCTGCCTAAAATCTTCGAAAAGCCTATTTTCAAGCTTGTTGGCTTGCTTTTTGCCGTGGCCCTTCTATCCAGCATCTTTTGGCCTGCTGCCAGTGAGGCCCAGTGGTGGGCACCCTGGTTCTTTTCGGGTAATCCGGGTAATCCGGGTAATCCGGGTAATTCGGGTAATTTGGGTAATTTCGGTAATTCCAATTTGAGATCACTTCCCTACTTCGTACCGCCGTCTCTCTATCCATCCATTGCTTCTGCCGTTTCCGCTTCCTCTCCATCTCAGCGGACCCAAACCCAGGGGAAGAAAGGCGTGATCAGCCCTGAATATACGATGGTGCCCTATGAGATAAGGGGTCTGGCTGCGCAGGGAGAGTATTTATGCGTTATTTATGCTCGAAATGGATTTGATATCTGGGAGGATGCGCCTATTGCTGAAACAGGGTTGGCTATTTTTACCCTATCCGCAAAAGGAGAACCGCAATATATTTCCCTGATCAATCTTCCCCGGCCAAGGCAGGAGGATTCCGCAGATGATTCCTCAAGGGTAGTGGCTTCGGCAGATAAGATCGTGATTGCTGAGAACCTGGCTTTTATCATCCAAAAATATCCTGCTTTGCTTTGGATTGTAGACCTGTCGGACCCTGCGAATCCGCAGATGGTCAACTCCTTGGCTATGGAAGATGGAATACTGTCCGACCTGGCAGTCGGAGAGGAGGATGTCTATCTGGCCTTGTTTGATGGGGAAGAGAGCATTATTTACGCCCTGAGCCTGAGCAGTGCGGATGGTTCTGACATAACTCCTTTCTTTTCCCTGGAAGGAAAGACATGCCCGATGCTGGTAAATCAGGGGTATCTATATGCGTTCGATCAATCTCAAGGGGAAGGATATGTTTTTAATTTACAAGCAGCCAATCCTGAAGAACCATGTGGTTCCATAGACATTACCGGCGAAAATGCAGTATGCGGGGGAAATCGCCTCTACATGGTCACTGGTCACGCCGAGACGCAGTCACGGCTGCATATCGTGGATCTGACCAACCCCGGTCAACCCAAACTTCAGGAATCATTCAACCTCGTGGGAAGAGAGTTGCAGGTACTGCTCCACAACGAATATGCCCTGGTCTGGAAATCATCAGTCTTTGATACCCGTAACTACCTGGATATTCTGAATGTGGCTGACCCCACTGCCTCTCCCAAAAAGGTCGCCACCGTAAACCTTACTGCTCCTCCCTTGAGTCTGGCCTGCGGGGAGGATTGTCTTTATGCTCTGAGTAAATCCGGCCTGCAGGTGCTGGATCTGTCCGATCCTAATGATTTATCCTGGGTTTGGGAAAAACCCATTGATTTATCTGCCAGTTTGCTTGCTGCTGAACTAGAAAATAATGACTATCCGATGCTGGATAACTCCTCATCCGATATAGAAATTACAACCCAGGCATCATCGGAATTTATGCAGGATGGATGGTTCCCCTGGGGATTATTGTATTCATTTGGTAGTGCTTTTTCTCCTTGGAATTCATCGAATACGAAAGGATACGGACCTGTGGCTTCAGCTTACTCAAGTTTAAATGGCTTTCCCAGTGCCTTTGGTCCCTGGCTTGGATCTGCTCCTTACTCAAGCAGCGGCTCTTACGCTTACGCTCTCGGATCTTCGAATTCGTTGGATGGCGGTGGTAACTCTACTTCAAGTGACTATGGATACCTGAACTTCCCGTTCTGCTCATTCTCCGGTTCTGATGGTTATTTTCCATTCGGTCTCGTTCCGCCACCTTCCGTATCCTTATTATTAAGGGCGAGGAATTACCTCGGGGGGAGGGGTTAAGCGCCTTTAGGTGTGCATAAAAACATTACCTAAATGGTGCTTAACTCCTCCAACATTTTTTAGATGTTTTTCCTTCATAATGGCCTTAAAATACCACATTACCTTAAAATAGCCTGAATCAATCTCACCCTCACTATTGAAAAAGGTGAGGAAACTGGCGAGAGACTTCCGCCGCGCTTTACTATAGCGGGTTCCACGCTTTACTTATAGTGGGTTCCACATTGAAAACTGCTATAGACGGGCAGGAGGTCCTGGTGAGAGAAAAAAATAACCCCTTGACATCCTTTTTCTTTTGCTGTATCCTATCTGTGTTGTTTGAATATAACGACATGACGCGGGGTGGAGCAGTCAGGTAGCTCGTTGGGCTCATAACCCAAAGGCCGCTGGTTCAAATCCAGCCCCCGCTACCACTTTATAGCTGTATAACGTATGTTATACAGCATTTTTTTTATCAAAAAGGACTCACCAAGGACTTACCGCTAAAAGCTAATTTTGGATCTTGAATTTTAAAAACCCTGAAAGGATGCGATAAACATATGCCCATGACCATAGCCGAAAAAATTTTAAGTGAGAAAAGCGGCTGTGAGGCCAGAATCGGCCAGATCGTCATCTGCAACGTTTCCTGGGCTATCGCTCAGGATGGCACCGGGCCGCTGGCCATTCGTAGATTACAAGATGCAGGACTTGAGAAAGTCTTTGATCCGAAAAGAGTAATCTTTTTTATCGATCATGCAGCCCCAAGTCCCAGAAAAGAATTGTCCAATGCCCACATGCAAATCCGATCCTTTGCTCAAAAAACCGGAGCTATGGTTTCAGATATAATGGAAGGGGTCTGCCACCAGAGAATGGTGGAGGATTTCATCAGTCCTGGAGATTTACTGATTGGAGCGGATTCCCATACCTGCACTGCAGGGGCACTGGGAGCTTTCGCAACCGGTATGGGCTCCACAGACGTTGCTATTGGCATGGCCCTTGGCAAAGTCTGGCTTCGGGTTCCTACGACCATCAAGATCGAAGTCAAGGGAACATTCCGGCCCGGTGTATACGCCAAGGATTTAATCCTTTACGTGATCGGGCAATTAACCGCAGACGGAGCCACCTACAAGGCCCTGGAATTTTGCGGCCCGACCATTTCCGCTATGAACATGCCCGACCGATTCACCCTTTGCAACATGGCAGTTGAAGCCGGAGCAAAAGCCGGTCTGATCGCCACCGACGAGATCACCCGCGAGTATCTCGTAAAGAAGGGTAGAGGAGAAACTTTTCGTGAAATTGCTGCAGACCCTGGTGCTGAATACGAACAGGTTTTGACTGTTAAAGCCGAGGATCTTGAGCCTATGATTGCACTTCCTCACACCGTGGATAATGTCAAGACCGCCAGGCAGGTTGCAGGGACAAAAATCCATCAGGTCTTTATCGGGACCTGCACCAACGGCCGATTGGAAGACCTTGAGATTGCAGCCAATATCCTGAATGGCAAGCGTATTGCTCCGGGGGTCCGGCTCATCGTAACTCCGGCCTCCAAAACTATTTATCTGGAAGCTCTGCGAAGCGGCATCATTGAAAAGCTCATTAACGCTGGCGCTGCCGTAACCAGCACCGGCTGTGGCCCATGCGTGGGTATACATCAGGGGATTCTCGGCGATGGTGAGGTCTGCCTCAGCACTCAGAACCGAAATTTTCTGGGAAGAATGGGTAATCCGGATTCATTCATCTACCTTTCCTCACCCGCCACTGCCGCCTATTCGGCTTTGAAGGGTGTAATCGCTGATCCCAGAGAGGTAATAGGATAGCTAGCAGAAGCTAGCAAAGATAGCTAGCAAAAGATAGCACCGATAGCTAGCAGAAGATAGCGCAAGATAGCACAAGGTAGCAGAAGAATAGGATAGCATAAGAGCAGGATAGCATAAGGGATGGTTTGGTAGCATAATGAAGTAGTCAGAGGAGATGGATCATTTATTCTGGATTCTGACTCCTGGATTCTGACTCCTGGTTCCTGACTCCTGGCTCCTGATTTCTAAGAGAAAAAAATAATTTTACTTATAGGGGTAATTCAATGATCCTAGAAGGACACGCCAAAAAATTCGGAGATAATATCAGTACGGATCTAATTGCTCCCGGAAGGCTCTTCCATCTTCGAAATAACCTTCCGGAGCTGGCCAAGCACGTTCTGGAGGATGCCGAGCCGAACTTTTACGAAAAAATTAAAAAAGGTGACTTTATTGTAGCCGGGCGAAATTTTGGTTTGGGCTCCAGCCGGGAGCATGCGCCAGCTATTATTAAGATTGCCGGCATAGGTGCGGTTCTGGCTCAATCCGTGGCCCGTATTTTTTTTCGCAACGCCATTAATGTAGGGCTCCCTGTCTTTGAGTGCGATACCAGCCAGATTGAGGCAGAGGATCATCTACAGGTCGATGTTTTAAAAGGGACCGTGGAAAACCTCACCAAAGGGATATCCCTCCCCTTTCATCCGCTTCCTCATATTATGGTAGACATACTGAACGATGGGGGCTTGATGTCTCATATTCAAAAACATGGGGGATTCAACCTTTAACCCCACGAGCGGCAAGGAGGTTTCGCATGACCGCAAAGATTGACCTCTGGATCGCTACAGGGCTTGGCCTTGGGTACTCTCCTCTGGTTTCAGGGACCGTTGGCAGCCTTGGCGGGATAGTGCTTTTCTGGTTCCTTCACCTGCTTCCCTGGCCCCTCTACATATTGACAGTCGTTGCCCTGTTTTTCTTAGGGCTTTGGGCGGCTGACAGGGCGGAAAGAGTATTTCAGGAAAAGGATAGCGGTTTCATCGTTATCGATGAAATCGTAGGATTTCTGATCACTGCATTCTTACTCCCCTGGAGTTGGGGATGGATGATAGCCGCTTTTCTGGTCTTTCGAATTTTTGATATTCTCAAACCCTTCCCCTGGCGCAGGGCAGAAAAATTACCAGGAGGATTGGGAATCATGCTGGACGATGCAGGCGTAGCAATCTATGCCAACCTGCTACTCCATGCAGTCCGGGTATGGCTGTGACCACAAATGTGCTTTCTCAAATTTTAATTTTCCCTGCCGCTCTTCCGGTGATATTTTTTCTCCTGGGAACATGCATTGGAAGCTTTCTGAATGTGTGCGTCTTTCGCCTCCCCAATAATGAATCGATCGTTTTCCCTGCCTCCCATTGCCCAAACTGCAATAACAAACTGAAAGCTTATGATAACATTCCCATCTTGAGTTTTTTACTTTTGCGTGGGAAATGCCGGTTTTGCCAGACCAAAATCTCCTGGCAGTATCCCCTGGTGGAGCTGGCAACCGGAATCCTGTTTGCACTGGCCGCTGTACGCTTCGGCATATCGTGGAATACGCTGATAGCTTTGATCCTGATTTCGGTCAGTATCGTGGTTTCCCTTATTGACCTCAAGATTCAGATTATCCCCAATGTCATCTCCTTGCCTGGAATTGGCCTGGGCCTTGCGGCCAGTCTTGTTCCCGTCTCTTCGGTGCACTTTTTAAACGCCCTGATCGGCATGCTGCTCGGAGGAGGGATTTTTTACCTGGTGGCCGTAGTGAGCAAAGGGGGAATGGGTGGAGGAGATATCAAACTCATAGCCATGTTCGGTGCTTTTCTCGGATGGCAAAGATGCCTGCTTACCATTTTCGTAGGTGTTTTACTGGGGTCTTTAGTGGGCATCGTGCTCATGCTGCTGAAGCGTAAAGGCAGAAAAGACCCTATCCCGTTTGGCCCATTCTTATGTATAGGCGCTCTCGTCAGCCTCTTTTACGGACAGGCCATTATCCGGTGGTATCTTCATATTAATGCGCTGTAAAAAACGCGGCGACAGCTTACACGATAAGCATGGCATCGGGGTTTGGGCATAAAGGTAGCGTAAACCCCATGCTTCAGCATCCCCCTCACACAATAAGCATGGCATCCCCATAGCTGTAAAACCGGTAATTGCAGGCTACTGCCTGCCGATATGCTTCCAGAACAAAGTCGCGGCCTCCAAAGGCGGCCACCAGCATCAGCAGCGTGGATTTTGGCAGGTGAAAATTGGTGATCAAGCCGTCCACCATACGCCAGGGAAATCCAGGGTAGATGAATAGATCGGTTCCCCCCTGCCTGGCCAGGTCAGGGTTTTGCCCCAAGGATTCCAGAACGCGGGTGGATGTAGTTCCGCAGGCTATGATGCGGTTTCCTTGGCTTTTTGCTTCATCGATCTTGCGAAAAGTTTCATCAGGGATCACGTAGTATTCAGATTCCATCTTGTGATCTTCAATAACCTCGACGCAGACCGGCTGAAAGGTCCCCAAGCCTACATGCAGGGTTATAAAGCCGATCTGCACTCCCTGGCTCCGGATCTTGTCCAAAACTGCATCTGTGAAATGCAGCCCGGCAGTGGGTGCTGCCACGGCCCCCTTATTCTTGGCAAAAATCGTCTGATAGCGGTCCTTGTCCTCATTGGTCGGTGCTTGGAAATGGCTGATGTAAGGAGGCAGCGGAACCTGGCCATGCTCTTCCAAAACCTGCTCGACTGTATGCCCGGCTGTAGTCCTTTTATGACTACCCTTGCCCGAAAACATTACTGTACAGCGGCCCCTGTCCATTTTCTCAATGACTTGGCCGGTCATCTGTAAATCCCCTTCGGCTATCAGAAAAGAATCGTCTAATTTCACCTTTCCCCGTATGAGCACTTCCCAGAGGTTTTCCTCTCTGGCCTGAAGGAAAAAAATCTCAAGCTTGCCACCGGTACGCTTTTGTCCAAACATACGGCAGGGGATGACTCTGGTATCATTGAGGACCAGAAGGTCTCCGGGGCGCAGGTATTCACACACCGAAGGGAAAACCCTGTGCTCAATTACCCGTGTGCTGCGATGAAGCACCATCAACCGGGATTCATCCCTGTTTGGCAAGGGATGCTGAGCAATCCTTTCTGGAGGAAGATCATAGGAAAAATCTGATAGCAGCACGGAACCTACCTCTTTCTCTTAGTACATATCGCGAGAATTACGCAGCCGGTTAGATTAAAGGCCCCCCCTCGCCCCAACCCTCTCGGAGTTGGAGGGCGCAGCGAAGTCTGCGCCGTTAGCAGTGCTTTCGCTTATATAGATTTCCAGAAATTAAGCTGCAGTAAGATATTAAAAGTTTTGGGAAGATGGTTTGGAAGAAACCCTTTTTCAAAAGGGTTTCTTCCAAGAAGCCTTCTTTTGTCCTGCAACTATTTACCTGGAGATATATAGCATTAAGCTAACCTCATCCTCCCTCTCCCGGGGTGAGGGGGAGAACCGGACGCGCATTTACCGCGCGGTGTACATAGTCTTCTTCATTAAACGTGTTCAAGCAGTCTACAAACCATCTTCTTATTCATCAGGCAGTCTTCTTTCCCTGCGGGCGGCAGTATCGGTCCTTCTCACTATAAATACATCCGCAGTACTGCTGCCTGTACATCCCCAATTCTTTGGATATGCTAATCCCTTCCTTCCACCCTTCACGAAAGTCCCGATAATAAAAGGGCACTCCATACTGATTCCCTGTCTCGGCCCCAATGCGGGAAATAGCCTCATGCTTCTGAAATTTGCTGTACAAAAGGGAAGAGGTAAAGTAATCAAACTTTCCTCTGGCCGCGACCTGAGCCGCTGCCTGCAATCGGATGTGGTAGCAGGTCAGGCACCGGGCGCTTTCCCGGTAAGCTACCTCCCGCAAAAACTCTTCGAGAAGGTACTCATCCCGGTAAATCATGCGGATGTCTTGCGCTGTGGCCCACTGCTGAAGGGTCTCCAGCCTTCGCTGATATTCCTGGTAGGGATGAATGTTGGGATTAAAGAAAAAGCCGACTATTTCATTTTCTTCCTGCCGCAGCACCTTATAGGGATATACAAAACAAGGAGCGCAACAGATATGAACCAGAATCTTCATGAATTATTTATTCCCTCTGAGCCTACAGTAACCCTTATTGCAGCCCTTACCGTAAACCTTACCGTAAAGTAAACATTACGGTAAACCTTACCGGATATAACTCGTTACGTTATCAATTTGCCAGGCCATTGTCAAGTACCGGAAAAGGCCAGCCAAACATACTGGGTAGCATCTATCCTACTTCGAAGGCGTACAATAAACCTGCTTCAACGAGGTAAAGTCTCCATCAGGATAGAGAACAAACCCCTGCACCCTGCGGCTTAAGACTGCAACATTGGTTTGATACCACAAACTGATATAGGGAAGGTCAGAGGCGATAATCTTTTGGACCTGGCTGTAAATTTTTTTCCTGGCTTCAAGGTCCAGGGTCTTTCTCCCTGCATCAAGGAGAAGATCGAGGTCTTTATTCAGATACCGGCCACGGTTGGCCCCATTGGGCGGCACGCTGGAGGAATGAAAGAGGTTATAGTAAATATCCGGCTCAGTTACTCCAACCCATTGCAACGAGTAGAGTTGGAAATTACCGGATTTGATATCGGAAAAAAAAGTACCCCACTCGTAACTTCTGAGGTCAAGGCCGATACCTGCCTCAGCCAGGTTTTGCTGGATCACTTCTGCCACCTTTTTGCTTACCTCGTTTTGGGAGGTTTTATACTGCAAAGAGAATCGCTTTTTTGGCCCATCGCCATCAGGGTCAGGAAATCCGGCCTCATCCAAAAGCCTTTTGGCGGATTTCTGGTCATAGGCATAGGTAGCCACATTTGGCTCATAAGCCCAATTGCCGGGAGCAAGGACACCCGTGGCAGGCTCGGCCAGATCCTTCAGCAAAAGATGGATAAGCAAAAAGCGGTTAATGGCCCGGGCAATGGCTGTCCGAACCTTTTGATTTTTAAGAATCGGATCTTGCAGATTGAAGCCCAGATAGTTGTAATTAGTACCTATCTTTTTGATAATATTGACTTTTTCATTGCCCTTAAGGGACTCAAGGGCATCGGGGGAAAATGCATTTTGTACAAGATCCAGATTGCCCGTTTGCACTTCGAGCAGCCGGATGGTTTCATCCGGGATAATTCGATAGACCATGTTCGATATTCGCGGCTGGCCCTCGAAATACTGGCTGAAGGCCTGAAAGGTTAACGATTCGTCAGGCTCCCACCGGGTGAGCTTGAAGGGTCCTGTGCCTATGGGCCGGGAGGCAAGATTACTGTCCGGCTTTTCAGCTATGTGCCTGGGGACAATACCCAGGATCATATTAGTCAGGAAAGGGGCAAAGGTTTCCTTGAGCTGGAATTTAATGGTGTAAGGGGAGATGACCTCGATTCTGGCGATTTTGTTATAGGAATCCTTGAGAGGAGAGGGAAAGCCGGGATCTAAGATACTCTCGAAGGTATACCGGACATCCTCTGCTGTCAGGTCTGTGCCGTCATGAAACTTGACACCTTTTCGCAGGGTAAAGATATATGAGGTATCGTCAGGCATCTCCCACCGCTCAGCCAAGTCTCCGGCCAGAGTGGATTCGGGCGTTTTTTTTAAGAGGCCGTTGTAAACGACTTGAAGCACGCGGGCAGAATAAGCATCCATAGCCAGACGTGGGTCAAGGTTAATGGGGCTTCCTTCCAGAGCTACGGTAAAAGGACCTTGCCCGCTCTTCTTCCCGCTTGGGTTACAGGAGGCCAGGAGGCCAATAAAGGCTAAGGCAAAAAAAAAGGCACTGAGCGCCGGCACAACGGGCTTGCGGGTCATCATAACTGCCCATGCTCACTGGTGGTGGTGGCAAAAGTTTCGCCCTGTGGCCCCTTGTGTGGCTCCTGGGGAAAGACAATTTTTCCTGCCCGCAAGGTCATGATCGGAGCTCCGGTTAACTCCTGCCCATGAAAAGACGTGTTTCTTCCTTTTGAGTAAAATCGGCTGGCGTCCACGGTAAAATTTTTTTCAAGGTCTATGATGCAAATATCTGCCGGGCAGCCCAGAGAAAGAGTCCCCCCTGGAATCTTCAAGATCCTGGCCGGATGAGAGGTCATCTTGGCCACAAGCGTTGGCAGGTTAAGCTTTTTACTATGGTAGAGATTGGTCAGGGAAACAGAGAGCAGGGTTTCCAGACCAACCATTCCAAAAGGGGCAAGATCATATTCCTGCTCCTTTTCGGCCAGAGTGTGCGGTGCGTGGTCACTGGCAATGACATCTATGGTGCCATCGCTTAAGCCCTCAATCAGGGCTTCTTTGTCGCTTTGACTGCGCAGGGGCGGGTTCACTTTGGTATTGGTATTGAAGCTTAACACAAGCTCTTCAGTCAGGCTGAAATGGTGGGGAGTGGCTTCAGCAGTAACAGGGATGCCTTCCCTTTTGGCCTGGCGGATCAGGGCCACACTGCCTGCTGTGCTGACATGAGCAATATGAACGGGGCTCCTTGTCATCCTGGCCAGCAGGATATCCCTTGAGACCATAACTTCTTCGGCTGCACAGGGAATCCCTCTCAAGCCGGTTACCATAGAGACGTACCCCTCATTCACTACCCCATCCGCACAGAGATTGAGATCCTCGCAATGAGAAATCAGGGGAAGCCCAAAGAGCCGGACATATTCCAGGGCACGGCGCATGAGAAGTGAGTTCATGACCGGCCTTCCATCGTCAGAATAGGCACAAACCCCGGCTTCGCAAAGCTCTGCCATTTCTGACAGCTCTTCCCCCTTAAGGCCCTTTGATATGGCACCGATAGGATACACATTGACCAGATTTATCTCACGTGCCCGGTGCAGGATAAACTCGGTCACGGATTTATTATCATTAACCGGTACCGTATTGGGCATACAGGCCAGCGAGGTAACGCCCCCTGCTGCCGCAGCGGCGCAGCCTGTCTCAATCGTTTCTTTATCTTCCCTGCCCGGCTCACGGAGATGCACATGCATATCCACTAATCCTGGAGTCAAAAGTTTCCCCTGGGCGTCGATCACCCTGGCATCATCGATGACGGGAAGGCTTTGTTCCATGCCTGTGATTTTCCCATCCTCGATCAGAAGATCATACACGCCATCGACTCCGTTGGCCGGATCGATAATTCTTCCTCCCTGAATCACGGTTTTCAACTTTCATCACCTCCCAGAATGAGATAGAGTAAAGCCATGCGAACAGCCAGCCCATTTGTTACCTGATCAAGGATGAGTGAAAAGGGAGCATCCGCCACCTGCGGGTCAATTTCCACTCCCCGGTTAATGGGGCCGGGATGCATGATAATCACATCCTGACTGGGCCGTGCTTTGGCCAGTTTGTCCAGGGTCAGTCCGTACAGTTTGGAATACTCCCGGATCGAAGGAAAAAACAGTTTGTTCTGCCTCTCCAGTTGGATACGAAGGAGCATGATAACATCGCACCCCTTTATGCCCTGCTCAAGGTTGTGCTCCACGGTTACTCCCAGTCTTTCAACGAAAGGGGGGATGAGCGTAGGAGGTCCGACCAGTCTGACTTTAGCCCCCAGTTTCAGGAGACCGAAAATATCCGATCGAGCCACGCGGCTGTGGAGGATATCGCCGACAATAGCTACCTGCAACCCTTCAATTTCCCCCTTATGCTCCCTGATGGTGAGAAGGTCCAGAAGGGCTTGTGTCGGATGCTCATGGGCTCCGTCGCCGGCGTTGATAACGGAAAATTTTGCTTCCTGAGCTAAAAGGTGAGGCGCACCCGGCATGGAATGGCGAATCACAATAATATCCGGATTCATGGCTTCCAGGGTTTTAGCCATGTCTTTCAGACTCTCTCCCTTGGTTAAGCTGCTGGTGGAAGGAGAGATGTTAATGGTGTCCGCGCTCAGCATTTTCCCGGCAATTTCAAAAGAAATCCGGGTCCTGGTGCTGGGCTCATGGAAAAGATTAATCACGGTCTTACCGCGAAGCGTGGGGACCTTCTTAATCGGCCGGGTAAGCACTTCCTTGAAGGATTCTGCGGTATCGAGAATAAAGCAGATTTCCTCCTTTTGCAATTCCTGAATACCTAACAGATTCTTCCTCTTAAACAAGCATCCTTATCCTTCTTTAATCAATTTACCGTACCTACTCAGGTTCATAGGGGCAAAGGCACAAAGGCACAAAGTAGTTTTCATTTTTCTCTGTGCCTTTGTACCTTTGCCCCTCTGTGCCTTTCCGTTACAATTTACCATCTGGTTACTTCAGGGAAGGGAAGGATAAGAACTCCGTCATCCTCCCCTGTTTCCTCCAGGGTAACCTTAACAGACTCATCCTGGCTGGTTTTTATTGTCAGGCCAACATAATCGGCACTAATGGGCAATTCTCTATGCCCTCGGTCGATAAGCACAGCCAATTTAATGGTTTTCGGTCGGCCAAGGTCGGTCAGGGCGTCGAGAGCTGCCCGGATAGTCCTTCCAGTATACAAGACATCGTCTACCAGAACAATATCTTTATTATCAATAACAAAATCTATTTCTGTTTTTTTCAATACCGGTTTATAAGAAGAACTGCTCAGATCATCACGATAGAGGGTGGTATCAATAACACCGAGCGGAAGCGAAACACCTGAAATGTGCTGGATAAATCTGATCATTCTCCTGGCCAACTCCACACCCTTCGATCTGATTCCTACCAAGGCCAAGTCGTTGACAGGAGAATTTTCAACCAAAATCTGCTGCGACAACTTCTGAAGTGCGTTATGAATATCTTCCTTGCTCATGATTATTCTTGGATTTTTTTCCATGTGCGGTTCCTCTGGGTATTGGCTACGGTTCTACGAGAGCCAGGGATTATAGACTGGGGACCAGGGAAAAAATACCTACCCCCCAATCCCTATTCCCTACGTTTCTACTGCTTCTGTTTGTGGATTGAGGAAAAGTACTCTATGGTTTTTTGAAGCCCCTCCTGCAACGATGTTTTCGGCTGCCAATTGAGGGCCTTAATCGCTTTTTGGGGGCTGATGACGCTTCTTCTCTGTTCGCCCTTTTTGGCCTGGCCGGTGATCTTCTCTACTTTGGCTTCGGTAAGTTCGGCAATCTGCTGGAAAAGCCGGTTGATCGAGGTTTCTCCGCCTGTTCCGATGTTGAAAATATCGCTGCCGGAGAATTTGAGGGCTGCCAGGTTAGCTGCCACTACATCCCCGACATAGATAAAGTCACGGGTCTGTTCACCATCGCCATTAATGGTTGGAGATTTCCCGGAGAGCATATGCTCGGTGAAGATGGCGACCACACCAGCTTCGCCGTAAGGGTCCTGTCTGGGACCATAAACATTGGCATAGCGCAGCACGACATAGTCAATGTCATAGTGAGCGTGATAGTAGTAAAGGTAATTTTCAGCGGCCAGCTTGGTTATGCCATAGGGGCTGAGCGGCCGGGTAGGGTGAGTTTCATCAGCCGGAAAACGCTCCTGCTCGCCATAGATGGCACCACCGGTGGAGGAGAAAATAATTCTTTTCACTCCGGTGGTCAAAGCGAGTTTGAGCAGGTCGAGGGTGCCAAAGATATTGATATTTGCATCATTGATCGGATCTTCTACGGATTTGCGAACGCATGTCTGGGCTGCCTGATGACAAACTACATCCGGTTTCTCTTCAGAAAATACGGATTTGAGTCTGCTATCTCGAATATCCAGATGATAGAATTTAGCCTTTGGGTGAACGAAAGCTCTTTTCCCTGTTGAAAGGTCATCAATAATGACTACTTTAATCCCGCTTTCAATAAGGCTGTCCGCAATCTGTGAGCCTATAAATCCTGCCCCTCCGGTGACCAAAACCTTCATGTCTCCCCCCTCTCATGGGTTATGTTTATTTTTTTTCGCATCCATTCCAGGGTCCTGGTCAGTCCTTCTTCCAGGCTGTACTGGGGACTCCACTGTAATAATTGCTGGGCTTTTTGGATGTCAGGCTGACGTACCTTGGGATCGTCCACAGGAAGAGGATGAAAGACGAGTTTACTTTTTGTTCCGGTAAGCCTTTGAAGTGTTTCAACAAATTTCAGGATGGTCATTTCACTGGGATTACCAATATTTACCGGGGTCTGGCAATCTGACAAGAGCAATCGGCAGATTCCTTCAACGAGATCATCGACAAAGCAAAAGCTTCGGGTTTGCTTCCCATCGCCAAAAACCGTCATGTCATGGCCCAGAATAGCCTGAGACATTAAGGTTGGCACTACCCGGCCATCGTTAATCCGCATTCTCGGCCCATAGGTATTGAAGATCCTGGCAATTCTTGTATCAACCCCATGATAGCGGTGATAGGCCATGGTCAATGCCTCGGCAAACCTCTTCGCCTCGTCGTATACGCCCCTGGGACCAATAGGGTTGACATTCCCCCAGTAATCTTCATTTTGGGGGTGAACAAGAGGATCACCATAAACCTCAGAAGTTGAAGCCAGCAAAAATACCGACTTCTTCTCCTTGGCCAATCCAAGGGCTTTATGCGTACCTAAAGAGCCAACCTTAAGTGTTTGAATGGGAAGCTGCTGATAATCAAGCGGGCTGGCCGGGCTGGCGAAATGCAGGATATAATCCAGCGGACCATCAAGATAGATGTAGTTGGTCACATCCTGCTTGATAAAAAGAAATTTTTCCGAGCGAATGTAGGCGATGTTTGAGATATCTCCCGTGAGGAGGTTATCCATGCAAATGACTTCAAAGCCCTTTTGAAGAAAATAATCACAAAGATGGGAGCCAAGAAAACCTGCTCCCCCGGTAATTAATACTCTTGGCATGGTTACCTCTCACCCTTATTTGCCTGCTTCCTCTTTTGAAGCTGCTGCTGATGATACCGATAAATAATTTCACCCGGTTTAACCAGTCCCAATTCTTCACGGGCTATCCGGCATATGCACCCCGGATCGGAGCGCAACTTTTCTATCTCCTGGCGCAGATAGCTGTTTTCCTCTGACAGTTGAAGAATATCGCTTTTTATCTGGTCCCTTTGTTTACGAAAATGATAAATACTCCATAGGCTGTAAGGCCCCTTGAAGGAAGAAAGTAACACCAGACCAACAGCAAAGCCCAGAAGAATCCATTTTCGAAAGCAGATCCAATATTTTGAAAACATTTCTCACACTATGCGCAAAAGGTAAAATAAGGCACAAAAGGCGCGGAGATCTCTGTGCCTTTTGTGTCTTAAGTGGTCACAGCGTGGCTATTACATCATAAACAACATCTATATTGTATAATGAATCGCTGCTGGTTATCCCAGGGTTATCTGGACCGGAGATTATAAAAAATGTCCATTCCACGGAAACTGGCCATATCTCCCAGCTCTTCTTCGATTCGGAGTAATTCGTTATACTTGGCTACCCGATCGGTCCTGGAGATTGAACCAGACTTGATCTGTCCGGTATTGCAGGCCACAACCAGATCAGCCAGGGTAGTATCTTCGGTTTCTCCTGAACGATGGGAAACTACGGCTGTATAGCCCGCCCTTTTCGCCATTTCAATGGCCTCCAGGGTTTCAGTAAGCGTTCCAATCTGATTTAGTTTGATAAGGACGGAATTGGCAATGCCCCGTGCAATTCCCTCTTTCAGGATAGCAGTATTGGTGACAAATATATCGTCTCCTACCAACTGGATCTTTTTTCCCAAGCGTGCAGTCAGCTTCTCCCATCCATCCCAATCATTTTCCGCAAGTCCATCCTCAATCGAAATAATAGGATACTTCTCGACCAGCCCTTCATAAAAGTCGATAAGCTCTTCACTCGTCTTGTTTGGCCTGGCCTGCGCAGCTAAGATATAGTTTCCGTTTTGATACAGCTCGCTTGCTGCTACATCGAGGGCCAGATAGACATCCTGACCTGCTTTGTAGCCAGCTTTACCGATGGCCTCCATAATGACCTCAAGTGCCTCCTCATTCGACTTGAGATCAGGAGCAAACCCTCCCTCGTCACCGACAGAGGTAACATACTTTCTGGCCTTTAATACGGATTTAAGATTATGAAATATTTCTGAGCCCATTCTTACTGCTTCGGCAAAGTTCACTGCCCCTGCAGGCATGATCATGAACTCTTGAATATCTACATTATTATCAGCGTGTTTCCCCCCATTGAGAATATTCATCATAGGGACGGGAAGCTCTCGCGCATTCGTTCCTCCAATATAGCGGTATAAAGGAAGCCCTAGTTCTATAGCCGCAGCCTTGGCCACAGCCAAAGAGACCCCAAGAATGGCATTGGCGCCCAATTTAGCCTTGTTCTCGGTACCGTCAAGCTCGATCAGGCTGTAATCGATAAAAGCCTGCTCGGTAGCATCATACCCGACAAGTTCCTGGGCTATGATCAGATTTACATTATCAACAGCCTGCCGAACACCCTTGCCCATGTAGCGGTCTTTGTCCTCATCCCGCAATTCGATGGCTTCCCGCTCTCCGGTCGATGCCCCCGAAGGGACCGCTGCCCTGCCAAGTGCGCCACTCTCAAGAACTACATCAACCTCTACCGTTGGATTTCCTCTTGAATCGATAATTTCCCTTCCAATAATATCACAGATTTCACTCATTTAATCCGTCCTCCCCCGATTGTTTATAGATTGAAAATCAGTCTTGTGAGGCCTGCTTTGTAAAGAATATATCGGTTATGATCCCGGACATTATGGAAACAATTGCCGTAATCCACAAATCCATAATCCGTAAATCCTAAAAATCCTCTGGTCACAAAATATCATAGGTAACTTTAAAATTCAACAGAAAAACAGTTTATTGAATTTACCTGTCAAGCATCTGGATAACCTGTGGATAACCTGTTGATAGCCTAAAAACTACGGCCTAGAACTAGCTGAAAAATGAGGGCGATCGAAAACCTGCACCAGACTAAGGCTCTAAAATTTCGTTTTTATTTCAACAAGTTATGCCATAGCGCTGCCAACAATCGAAACCCATTCGGACAAACACCGGCAGAAGAAAGGGTTATCCACAAAAAGATTTTCGAGAAAGACGAATGCCTGAATTGTGAGAAGGTAGCAGAATGATTAATATTATGAGAGGTTAGGGAGACTTTCCACAGTAACTATGGATAATTTGTGGATAACTAGAAGTTGATAGGGTGGAACTTACTGAGAAATAGAACAGGATAGCAATTCCGCTTCATATTAGTGCTCATATATATATATTATATTTCAACTAGTTACAAAGCAACATCATCACCGATAGGATGGTCAGGAGAATAAAAATAGAAAAAAGAAATGTTATCCACAACAACTCACGAAAAAAATGGGTCCGCAGATCGGCAAGGAGAAATTTTGGCTTGGAAGAAAGAAGCTATTTCGTACCTAGTTAGGGAGACTTTCCACAGGAGCTATGGATAACCTGTGGATAACGCGATGATGAGATAATGGAAGTTACTGAAAAATAAACAATGATAGCAACTTTGCCCCGAATTAATGCTTATATGTTTTTCCGATATTTCAAATGGTTGTGTACTATCTCATCCACGCTAAGTACATGTCGAGGGGATTACCCGGCCAAGTTGCAGGGGCGCCGCCCACAAACGGACACGGGCAGGCACAAATGCCTGCCCCTACGATACTGGCCGCGTATTTAACTCGCTGTGTACTAAGGGTTTCACGGAGGACTGCGTATAAGGAAAGGGACAGTTATCCACAGGCTGCCAATATGCCTGGCTTTTTGCTCCCCCGCCCCCCCGCCGGTTATTCGGCTGGAAGCATAAAGTTTTTTTCCTGCTTGACAAGGTACTCTATATAGTGTATCTTCTATCCATCAAGATACTATATATTGTATTATGACTTGAGATATACACAATATGATCTATACTAAAGGTATTAAGCGACTACGGCCACACGAGCTTATAAGCTATCGGCCATGTTCGGCCATGTATGGTATTTATCAGGTTAAGGAGATGATGAAGGATGAATAGCTTTGAAACAACGGATATGGCTCTTTTTGTTCGAACCTCTGAGGAGGATTTTCGTAGCTGGGATCGACAAAAGATTGTAGATGCCTTAGTACGTGAAACCTATATCGATGAAGACACGGCAATTCGCATCAGCAAGGAAGTGGAAAGCCAGATTATTGCATCGAACCTCAAAGTTGTCACTGCTCCTCTGGTTCGGGAATTGGTAGATGCAAAGCTCATTGAGAATGGTCTGGAAAAGGCCCGCTGGATGCACACCCGTCTGGGTATGCCACTCTATGATGTGAACCAGCTCATTTTGCATCCCAACAAGGAAAATGCCAATGTGCCTCATGGCCCGGAGGCCACCAACCTGACTCTGGCCGAGCACATTAAAAAAGAATATGCCCTTTTGGCCCTCTTTTCACAGGATGTGGCCGATGCCCACATGCGGGGTGATATCCACCTTCACGACCTGGGTTTTTGTGATCGCCCCTATTGCTCAGGCCAATCTCTGGAATATGTCAAAAAATTCGGGTTAAACCTTCCCAATGCGCTCTCAATGGCCAAACCTGCCAAACATCCGGAGGTATTGCTGGCCCATATGGTGAAATTCGCCGCTGCCCTGCAGGGGAATTTCGCCGGCGCTATTGGCTGGGATGCAGTTAATCTTTTTTTCGCCCCTTACCTGGTGGGTATGTCTGACAGGGAGTTGCGTCAATTGGCGCAGATCATGATTTTTGAATTTTCCCAGCAGGCCGTAGCCAGGGGAGGCCAGGCAATATTCAGCGATATCAATATATATTGGGAAATTCCCAATCATTTTGAAAATGTTCCGGCTATCGGACCAGGCGGAACCTATACAGGGAAGACCTACGGCCAATATCTGGAGGAGTCGCAAAAGTTTGCCTGGGCGCTTTTCGATGTTTTCATGGAAGGAGATGGTTCGGGGAGGCCTTTTTTCTTTCCCAAACCGCTGGTTCATATTACGGAGAAATTTTTTAAAACCCCCAGGCACATGGAATTTCTTCATCATATTTGTCAAGTGGCTGTAGAGAAAGGAAATACCTATTTCGTTTTTGACCGTGGGGATACGGCCAAGATCTCCGAGTGCTGCCGGTTAAGTTTCAAACTCAAAGCCGAAGATTTTGAAGATGCCAAACAGCCCTGGAGAATGAGATACTGTGCACTTCAAAATATTACCTTGAATCTTCCTCGTGTCGGGTATGAGGCTAAAGGGGACAACGCCAAGCTCTTCGAGCGGTTAACGGACCTGATGGAGCTGACTGCCGAAGGGCATATGCAAAAGCGGGTTTTTATCGAGAAGCTGCTGGCACTGGGAGAAAGCGGTCCCTTGTCTCTATTGACCATGAATCGTGACGGAGAGCCATACCTGCGCCTGGAACGTGCCTCGCATCTGATTGGCATGGTCGGATTGAACGAGCTGGTAAAAATTCAGACAGGCAAAGAGATGCATGAGTCCAAAGATGCTTTTATGCTGGGCTTGAAGATTATTTCCCATTTGAAACTCTTGGCTGACCGGCTGTCCCAAAAGCATAAAATGCATTTTGTACTTGAGCAGACTCCGGCGGAAAGCACCAGTTATCGATTCGCCAAGCTCGATCTCAGGCAATACGGGCCGCAGGCAGAGCGAATCGTCCAGGGAGATATGACTACCGGGGAAGTTTACTATACGAATTCCAGCTATCTGAATGTAGGAGCCCCCTTGAATCCCATAGAGCGAGTCCGGCAGGAGGGACTGTTCCACCCGCTGATTGAAGCAGGCTCCCTGACTCATGTCTGGCTTGGAGAGGCCAAACCCTCTCGGGAATCGCTGGCCAATTTTGTGATCAAGACCTTTCAAAAGACACTGAACGATCAAATAGCCTTCTCTCCGGAGTTTACCACATGCAACAACTGTAACCAAACCACCCGGGGGCTGAAGGAATCCTGCCCATATTGCGGGTCCACCCAGGTCGATGGAATTACCCGGATTACCGGCTATTTTACCAAGGTTTCCAGTTGGAATAAGGGAAAAAGGGGAGAGTTAAAAGATCGATTTCGCAATGAGATGTATTTGCAAAAGGAGAGTATCAGCAATGAATAAATTCGAGTTATTCTGGAAAGAAAACTGCCCTAAGTGCCCTGCAGCCAAAGATGTTATTAATCAATTACAATCAGATGGGTATCTCACCGTGGAATATAACCTGGAAACGACCGAAGGGCTGGCAGAGGCCGCCTTCCATAGCGTTTTATCAACACCAACCATCATTCTGACCGATAACCAGGATAACCCGGTTGCCGAATGGAGGGGCCGGATTCCCACGCTTGAGGAGGCCCGGCATGCAGCGATGCAGGGCGTAAAATTACGACATGAAAGTAACTAACTCCTGTCGGGTAGGTCAGATCAAGGGGTTTTATGAAACATCTTTTATCGATTGGCTTGGTAAGATCTCATCAGTAATTTTCCTCTCAGGGTGTAATCTTCGGTGTCCGTATTGTCACAACCATCCGCTGGTACTAAACTCCCACTCAGTTCCTACGCTGCCCCGTGAGTGGATCGCCAGCCGCTTGCGGGAATTCGCCGATTGGATTGACGGGGTCGTTATTTCGGGGGGAGAACCCTGCCTCTACCCCCAGCTTCCCCAACTAATCAGGTTCTTCAGGGAGATGTCATTTCCGGTAAAATTAGACACCAATGGCACCAAACCCGATGTACTTGCCGTCCTGCTCAATGACCATCTCCTCGACTATGTAGCTATGGATGTGAAAGCACCCCTGGATGATATCCGCTACAGCCGCTGCGCAGGGGTGCCTTTGTGTGTATCTCATATTCAAAGGAGCCTGTCGATTTTGGCCCAGTCCCAGGTTGGATACGAGTTGAGGATGACTGTCTGCCCCTCCTTGACGAAAAAGAAGGATATCCAGGACCTGGCCAGACAGGTGGAGGGTGTACAAAAGTTTGTCCTGCAGGGGTTCAGCCCCAAAGATCCTCTGGATCAGACCTTAAAAAGCGTGACCCCCTACAGCCAGGATCAAATGATGGGATTTAAGGAGATTCTGGAAGATTATGTTGAAGAATGCAGACTGGTAGTGGCCTGAACTTTTTTCCGGTCAGGCCCCTATGCACTGGGTTGCATAGACAGGAAAAACAATTCATATTTTTCCCTTTGCTCTGCTCGATTTCATTAGTCTCTCCTGAATTAAATTCTCCCAAACGCTCGCTTGATAGGCCATAAATGTAGTATCAAGCCTGTGTACGAAAGGATTCACGCGAATTATTGGCATCTATTTTGCATAAATGTAAAATGCCCTAAAGGTGTTATAATATGACTACGAATCTTCATTTCATCAATGTATTTTTATTGATTATGGCTCATTTCAATCAGAAATGGAATCATAACCGGATGTATGATAGAGTATGGCTCTTACCCATATCTGGACTTATCAAGGTCAAGGGACCTCTTTATCTTCTATGGGCTTATGGCCCTTTACGGGATCATGGATCGTTTCAAGGCCGATCCTTTCCATCCTCTTCCATGTTCTGTTTTTTCTTCTGATTTTTTTCCTGAATTTACTTTGCCTTGGAAATCAGCCTGCTTCGGCCCAGTCTTTCACCATTCAGGTTAATTCTATCGGGCCTTATAAAATGACCTCTTCCGGTGACCAGATAGTCACAGCCAGGGGGAGCAATCTTAGTCAGATCTCAAAGGTTGTTCTGGACCAGTCTTTTCCTTATCTAAAGAGTACGATATCCAGTGAAGGGGTAATTACCGCCCTTGAATTCAAAAATCCCTATATCTATGCCATTGCGGATTACACCCGGCTTCTGGTCATTGATATCAGTGACCCTAACCACTTGGCAGTAAAGGACAGATTTCAAGATCCGCAATTCAGCAAGTCATTGCAAAGTATCGAACTATCAGATAATTATCTTCTCATTACCGACTTACAAAAAGGACTTTGGGTCATAGATATTTCCAATCCGGGGGCACCAAAGTACAAGGGACTCCTTTCTGATTCCTTAACCTATGGCGTCTTTGCCGGAGATCAGGAGATTGTGCCCGGCAAGGGGATGGTCCGTAAGCTTTATCTCACCAACTGGAAATCAGGATTAAAAATATATGACTGGTCCGGTGGCAACCAGTTTACCCCGAAACCGTCATCTCCGATAACCTGGGGAGAGTTATCTCCCTTCAGCCTGGATGTTCAGATTCATCCCGTTAACCATGAGAGGTATGTTTATATAGCCAATGGTAATTCGGTCATAATCGTTCAGGAGTCATCGGGCAAGGTGGTGAATTCTCTTGATGCGTATGTTTTAATCGATCCTACGGTTCCTGCTTATCTTCCGAATATTGTGGACGTGAAGGTTAAAGATACGTATGTTTATCTCATTGATAGTTTGTATGGCCTCTACGTCCTGGACATAAAAGTACCCGGTTACCCGGTTGTCGTATGCCGTCTGCCCTTGCCGGACGGCAGGAAAGCCATAACCATCAGGGAAAATTTCGCCTTTGTTGCCGCTGGCTCGTCCGGCCTTGATCTGATCGATATCTCTACACCATCAAATCCTGTCTTTCGTCATCATATTTCAACACAGGGAAATGCGATTTCCGTGGCGGTTGAGAATGAGTGGGGGGATTATGCCTATATTGCCAATGGCGATGCAGGTTTCGCCCTCCTGGACATTCAGTCCCTTTCCGTTCCCGCCTCTGTCGGGCACTTGCCGCTGAAAGGCGATATCTGGGATTTGACCGTGGCCGCAAACCGGGTTTATGTGTCTATGGGAAAGCTGGGCCTGAAAGTAGTCGATGTATCAGATCCGTGCAACCCACGCCTTGATTACTCCATAGAAAAGGCGGATATCGGAGGAGGTACGATTTTAATCTCGGATTGCTGCCCCTATCAGGGTCAGGGTCAGGACGGATTATACCTGGTCAATGGCTCCAATCTTTGTATATTCAAGTCGTCAAATGGTCAGGGAAAACCTTCGCTTATGAAAACCCTTGCCGGGAATGATCCCATTCAGTCCATAACCATTCAGGATAATTATCTTTATAAGGTCAGTCTCGTTCAGGGCCTTCGTATTTTTCAAATAGGTTCCGGCTTGAATCTTTCTTCCTCTCCTCTGGGCGGATTGTCTTTAGGATCAATGCCTCAGCACATCACGGTGAATGATCATGTTGCCTATGTCGCCAGCGGAACGGAAGGGTTGTGGATTGTTAATGTCGAAAATCCGGTAAGCCCTTACAAGGTCTCCCAAAAGTCTTTTTCTCCCTCTCTTGTTCTGGATGCCGGAGCGAAGGATGGCTACGCTTATCTGGTCAATGGAAGTTACGGCCTCACGGTAGTAAATGTGGACCCGGCTCACAGCACAAAACCGGTAATCAGCAAGGCAATGGAATTCAAAGATGAATACCTGGAGGATTGCTTCATTCAGGGGGATTTCCTCTATGCAGCCGGAAATACCTTCGGAGTATGGATCATGGACCTGGCCACACCATCATCCCCCACTATCCTGGATAATGTACTGACCTCCCAGGGGGCTAATATCGTTTCTGCTGACCAGAAATACATCTATGCCGGGAACCGATTCGGTATGCTCGACATTTACCTTGCTCCAAGGAGTCTTCCCCTTGAATACCCTTCTAGCCAGACTCCGGGCGGCGCAGCCACGGACCCGAATAGTATCCGGTTTCATATTCCACCAGGACTGCCGCATGGGTTCTATGATTTAATCTTCCTGAATGCGCAAGGCGAGATGATTCGAACTCATCAGGCGGTGCAGATTGAAGACTCGATACCCCTTGATTTAAAGGCAGGATTAAACCTTTTTGGCTATCCGGGAAAAGTCCCTGTCGAATACTCCACCTCATACCAATTAATGCGCTCCATGTCAGATACAGGCCGTTCTCTCCAGCAGCAAAGCCCCCAAAAGGTCTCTTACTGGCAACCAATGCCAGCGGGTCTCCCGCCTATACTCCGTGGCGACATTTTTACCATTGAAGAAAGGCGTGCCTACTTACTCTATATGAACTATGATAGTCTCTTTACAGGCCTGAGCGCGGATTATTTCTACCCGCTGGATACGGTTTTGCAGCAAATCAGCAGTGAATTGAAAACCGGCTCGAATTTGGTTTCCCTTCCTATAGAAGGGACAGAGAGCCTTTCTTTCGAGGTTTTCGAGAGTCTGAAGGAATTATCCCCCGAAAACAGCCTGTCAGGAGTGCAGCGGCTGAATTCTTTTTCCGGAAAATTTGAATCTACCTATGGATTTTATAACCAGCGTTGCGGCAAGAACTTTCCTATCAGGAAAGGGGAAGGGTATTTGGTATATAAATATTAGGTAATTGCTCAACCCGGGTACCATCTTTTATCCTCTTGATATTTATGGGTTTATTTTTGTCTAAAAATGGCTTTGTAAATTTACCGAAAATTTCATTATTAATAAAATCAATCAGTTAACCAAGTTGAACGATTCAATCTCAAAATTTTTATTTGAGATAAATTAAACATAAAATCAAACAGTTACGTACCATCGGGGGTGGGTTGAGCAATTACTCCGCACCCATAGGGAAAATTTTGAAATTTTCCCTCCCACGTCATCCTCACTTCCCTGCATTACCTGTTTTCAATAGAATGCCAATTATTATCCCTGAAACTGATTTTCCCTGAGTAACCTATACGAGTTTTTTCTTGAATACTGTTCATATGTACAGTATAATGATATATTATTGCTTCGTGCATAATCTGATACATTGTGCATGATCAGAGCCTTATCGCGTAAAATCTAAAGGTTAAGGGGAAAGATTAGAGAAAGGTATAAGGGTATGAAAGAGTTAACCACATCGCAGGAGAAAGTACTTTCCTTCATCAGTGCCTGCCAGAAAGCTCACGGTTCTCCGCCAACCATCAGGGAAATAGCTCAGCACTTTGGTTACAGGAGCCTCAACAATGTCCGCCAGCATCTTCGCCTGATCGAGCGCAAAGGGTACATTCGCCTCAGCCGGGGCAAAGCCAGGGGAGTAGAGGTGGTCACAGGGCTTGGGGCGGAATCATCTGACGTATCGGGATCATGGGGTTCATCGGACTTATCAGCCTTATCAGCCTTGCCTGAAGAACGAAATGGCATACAGGTCCCTCTGGTAGGGTCTGTGCCTGCCGGAGAGCCGATCACAGCCATTGAAAACCGTGAGGGCTCTATCACCTTGGACAGTAATCTGTTCAAAGGGCCGGGGCTGTTTACTCTCCGTGTCCGTGGAGAGAGCATGAAGGGGATCGGTATACTCAATGGTGATATTGCCATTATCCGGCAGCAGCAGACTGCTGAGAGCGGAGATATTGTTGTGGCTCTCATCAATGGAGAGGCAACGCTCAAGCGCTATATCCGGCAGAATAGGAAGATCATTTTTCATGCCGAGAATCCGGAATTTGCCGATATCATCATCCCCGCTGATCAGCCAGAAGAGCATCCTGCAGAGCAGGCTGAAGTAACAATGCAACCTGAAGTAACGATTGCCGGTAAGCTGATTGGAATCTTGAGGAAAGTGTAATGATCTCCCGCAAAAGACGCAGAGGAGCAGAGAATGACCAAAAATGAAATCCTCTGCGTCTCTGCGCCTCTGCGGGAGAAATACCAAACTGCCAGAATATCCCGCCTTATGGCGGTAGCCAAAAAAGAAAAGTTCAGAATTCAGCCGTTCGCCGTATAACACGAAATATTAACACGAAATGGTAAATGGTAAGGCATTATGGAACGGCATATCCTGCATATGAACATAGCCAGCTTTTTTATTGCTGTGGCTGGCGCATCCCAGCCGCGCCTTCTCTCCTGTCCTGTGGCGGTGGCTACTCCCGGAGGAGCACGGCGCATGCTCATTGATGTGTCCCGCCGGGCAGCTCAGGCCGGGCTCTATAAGGGTATGCTTCTTGATGCTGCCCGAAGAAGATGCCCTGATCTGGTTGTGCTCGACCCATGTCCAGACCTGTATGAGCGTGCCAGTACTGCCATTGCCCATGAGGCTGGCAGACTCTCGCCTAAGGTTGAAACAGCGGGGGCAGGGCACTTTTTTATCGACCTCACCGGCACCACAAGACTGTGGGGAGCATCGCTCGATGCTGCTGATCGGCTGCGGCGGACCATTAAGGATAAGTTCAGGTTTGATTCTGCGGTTGGCCTGGCCCGAAACAAGCTGGTCAGCAGGGTGGCTGCTCGCGTTGTCAAGCCTACCGGGCTATGTGAAGTTATGGCTGGCGGCGAAGCAGACTTTATGGCCCCCTTGCCCATCGGATACCTGCCCGGACTTACCCCTGACCTCTATGCACGCCTTTCGCAGCTCAATCTTCGCCGGATAAGAGATATTTTGTCTTTTCCCAGCGATGCCCTTTCTGCTGCCTTTGGCCAGAAGGCATCTGAAATCCGCAGGCTTGCTCAAGGGGTGGATGACGATCCTGTGCGAGATCGTGTGGCACCTGATCCCTCCATTCAGGAAGAATCTATTTTCGAGGGCCAGACCAATGATGATAAAACCATAGAAAATGCCCTATTCCGGCTGGTTTCACGTGCCGGGTTCAGGCTCCGGGCGATGCGGCTGGCCGCAGGCAGGGTAGAGCTGTCCATAAGGTATGCCGATGCTGTGGTCAGGCAGCGGTCCATACGCCTTCAGGTGCCCCTGGCCGGTGACCTTGGCCTCTATGAGAGATTCCTGCATCTTTTTCGCACCACCTATACCCGAAGGGTGCGGCTGGCCAGGATCTCGATCAGGCTTGGGCAACTTTCCCATCCTTGCAGGCAGCTTGATCTATTTGGGGATGCTGAGAGGGAAAGGAAGCTGATGAAGGCCCTCGACAGCATCAAGGTAAGGTTTGGGCAGGATTCCATCACCTTTTGTGGCAGGTAATGTGAAAGGCAAGAGAAGATGACAGATGCCAGGAAAAGAGAGCCTATCCAGGGAATCAAGCAGGGAGCAGTGCAGGGAACGGTGCAAAGACCGCTAAGGGGAGCAGCGTCGGGAGAAGCATTGGGAACCGCGGAAGGACCAGCAGTGCAGGGAGCAGTGCTTGATGCTGTAAGCTGCTTTTCATTCCTGCGGGGAGTACTCTCTCCGGATGCTCTTTGCAGGGAAGCCAAAAGATTGGGGTATGAGGCAATTGCTCTGGCTGACCGGGACAATCTTTGTGCTCTGCCTGAGTTTTTGCGCTGCTGCAAGGCTTCCGGCCTTCGGCCAATCATAGCGGCTGAAGTAACCGAGGCGGATGAAATGAGCGTATCTGCTAAGATCACTTGGTCGGCTGAGATTACCTCCAGGCAAAAATGCGTACTTATCTACGCACATGGTGACTTAGGGTATGCCAACCTGTGCCGGGTAATCACGCAAAGGCACTGCCAGAAGAAATTTGACCTGGCAAAAGCAATTCTCTCTGACCCAACCGGACTTTTTGTGGCCACAGATCATGTGGATATCCTCATGAGACTGCATGGGCACCTTCCGGCATTTTTTCGGATGCGAAGGCCAAGCCTTCCGCCAAAAGAGGTCAGAGATCGCGGCTTTCCCTGCCTCGTTCTGCCGGAATCCGCTTTTATCTCCCCCAATATTCCTCATTCCTCTACTAGCGCCCTCAACGTCCTCAACGTCCCCACTGCCTCAAATGCCCCCACTGCCTCAAATGCCTCCAATTCCTCCGCTACCTCCAGTGTTCTCGATGATTATCACCTGCACATGCTCCTCCGGGCCATAGCCTTAAATACCACCATTTCCGCACTGTCCAGAATGCCTCAGGCAGAGCTATTCACTCCGGATTCAATCTTGCGCCCCTGGCAAGATATTGCTCAGCAGTTTTCCGCCTTTCCTGAATATTTGAGGCAGACGGAAGAATTTATCCGCACTGTCTACTCCCGCCAGGATTTTGGGGCATGGATATTCCCCCGACATCTTCAGTCCGACTCTGAAGCTTCTGCCCTCGAAATCCTGCGGACCAAGGCTCTGGCCGGAGCACGGAGGCGGTTTGGAACACTTGGAGCACTCTCCGAGCCGGTTACCCAGCGCCTCGACTACGAGCTTAAGATCATTGGCGATAAGGGCTTTGCCTCCTACTTTCTGATTGTCGATGATATTGTCAGGCAATCCCCGCGTACCTGTGGCCGGGGCTCCGGAGCTGCCAGTCTGGTGGCCTACTGCCTTGGCATCACCAACGTTGACCCTTTGCGGCATAATCTCATGTTCGAGCGATTTCTCAATCCGGGCCGCACCGATCCTCCTGATCTTGACATTGATTTTGCCTGGGACGAGCGAGACCGGGTTCTTGACTACGTTTTAGCCAAATATGGCTTTGAGCATGCAGCCATGGTTGCCACTCATCTTACCTTTCAGCCCCGCTCTGCACTGCGAGAGGTTGCCCGCGTATACGGCCTTCCTGAAGCAGAAATCAGCAAGGTGAAAATCCCCTGGTCATTTTTAGAGGATGGGGAGGTGGATACGTATGGGGGTGTAGATGCGTATTCAGAGAATGAAGGTAATAAAGAGAATGTGGGGAATAAGAGGAAGGATAGTAAGGATAGTAAGGATAGATATTCGGAGGATAAAAATGATGTTGATGATGAGGCGGGAGAGCAGGTCAGCCAATCTTCCCAGTTCTCCCGCTTCAGCAGTGTCCCTTCTGACCCTCCCTGGCCGGAAATTGTGGGGCTGGCCAAACGGCTGATCGGGCTTCCCAAAGGGATAGCTACCCATTGCGGAGGGATGGTTATCACTCCACAGCCTCTTTGCCATACGACTCCCGTGCAATACTCGGCCAAGGGTTTTCCCATCATCCAGTGGGAAAAGGATGGAGCGGAGCAGATGGGGCTGATTAAGATAGATCTCCTTGGCAACCGCTCCCTGGCAGTAATACGGGATGCCATATCAAGCATCAGGAGTAGTGGTGAGCCCTTTGATGAATCAAAGTGGAACCCGATCAGTGACCCAAAGACACAGGATCTTCTGGCCAGGGGCAGGAGCATGGGTATTTTCTATGTTGAATCCCCTGCTATGCGACTTTTGCAGCAAAAGACCGGGAAAGGAGACTTCGACCACCTGGTTATCCACTCCTCCATTATCCGACCTGCGGCCAATACTTACATTAAGGAGTATATCAAACGCCTTCGCGGGGGAGCATACAAGTGCCTGCACCCTGTTCTTCAGGAAATTCTATCCGAAACCTACGGTATTATGGTCTATCAGGAGGATGTGGTGCGGGTGGCTATGGCCTTGGCAGGCTTCAGCTATGAGGAGGCTAACCGGCTGAGGAAGACGATCACGAAAAAAGACAGAAAGAGCACACTCGAAGACTTCAGGCAGAGGTTTTTCGGCGGAGCTTCCGGCAATGGGGCTGATCGGGCCACGATCCAGAAGGTGTGGGACATGATCCTTTCCTTCAGCGGCTATTCCTTTTGCAAACCCCACTCGGCAAGCTATGCCCAGGTCTCGTTTCAATCCGCATTCCTGAAAGCCCACTATCCGGCAGCCTTTATGGCAGCGGTCTTAAGCAACTACGGCGGATTTTACTCCACACAGTCCTACATCAGCGAGGCCAGAAGGCTTGGAATAACCATCCTTACCCCTGACGTCAATAAAAGTGAGCAAAACTTCACAGCCTGCAATCACCAGCCCCAGACCATTCAGGTTGGCCTTGGCCAGATCAAGGGCCTTTCGGCCAGGGCACAGGACAGGATATTTTCCGCACGGACCAGGAGCGGAGCGTTTACAAGCCTTGAGGATTTTTTCGCCAGAGCCCGCCTTGAAGAATCTGAGGCTGAAAAGCTCGTTCTTTCCGGTGCCTGTGATCATCTTGCCCCAGAGCTGAACAGGCCGCAGATAATATGGAAGATGCGCTGCTTTTATCAAAATGGTCACAGCAATGTTCATAGCAATGGTCATAGCAAAGGCCCCGGCAATGTTTCCGACAGTTGCTTTAGCAGTTACTCCGGCAGTTACTCCGGTAACCGCGGACACTCTCCTGTGCCTCAGCTTAAGCCTTACCCGGCCAGGCAGCTCCTTCATCTTGAATATCAGTCGCTTGGCTTTTTGACCTCGCATCATCCGCTTACCCTTGTCTTTCCGCATCCTGCCCCACCAGACATGGTTAAGGCCGCTGACCTTGGCAAATACATCAACCGGATCATCAGGATTCGCGGCTGGCGAGTGACCTCAAGAACTGTTCCAACCATTAAGGGTGATTATATGCAGTTTGTAACCTTTGAAGACGAGACCGACCTGTTTGAAACGGTACTCTTCCCCACTGTCTATCGCAGATTTTACCATATGCCCGGAAGCGATAGAGCAGCTTTCCACCTAACCGGAAAGGTTGTTGAAGAGTTCGGGGCCATAACCCTAGAGGTGAAAAAGGTCGAGTAGAGTGGAGTCCGTGTTGCGCGTTACCGGTTACCGGTTCTACAGGGTAATGCAGCCCATAGAAGATTGTGCCTTTGCTCTGGGAGAAGCTCCGCCCACCTACATGGCAAATATAGCGATGATCCTGATACGAGTGAATATCGATACGTTCTCTCTCTTGGTAATAGGGACAACTCACCAGTTTAGGATTAAGAGAGTTTTGCTTCATAAACTTCAATTGCATCCTCTTATCCTCTTACTTCTTGATTTCTAAAAGAGCTGTATAACATACTGATATATCAAGGCAAGTCCTATCTACTCTCCACGCTATTTTGGGGTGCAACCATTCTTGTTGCTACAACATGCAAAAATTCTTACAATTTTTAACGGTAGTGTATAGTTTTCTATACACTGCTTTATTCATTTAGGGAGAAAAGAATGACTGATAGAAAAAAACCAGCAGGAATAATGAGTGGCCTGCCAAAAAAAATAAAAAATTTTAAAAAAATTCCTAAAATATGAATATACCATAAATTGTATTTATTTATAAAATATTTATTATTAATTGCATCATGACTTTTTGCAACCCAAGTGGAATTTATAAAAACCAGTGACCTGACGAGCTTGTTTTGATAAGTCATACCAGCCGCAAGTCTTTGAATAACAAAGTTTGTCTCTTATGCCCATTTATCAAAAGAGAGCATTGGGCAACCTCCTCGTTTAAATTCTCGGGTAGTAACTAATTCGTTGTTCAGATCCTAGTTTTGCTATCTTTATTTTTATGCCCTGTTTAAAATTTACCCATTGGGAATAGATTATGCTAAGAGAGAATTAATAAAGAGAGTTCAACACGAGAGATTCTTCCACGGATCTTTTATTAGGGTATTTTGATAGGAATTCTCTTTCCCCAGCATTTATAAATTTTGTAACTACTCAGGTTGTCAGGTTCGCTATAGTCGCCTAGGAGCCTGTCCGAGAATGTAAATTTTAATTTTTTGTATACAATATATGGTATTAAGCTTCGTCTTTGAATACAATATATTGTAGCTAAAATTTTAAAATCCTTGTTCTCGGACAGGCTCCTAGCACTCCTGAACCGCGGACCTGAGTAGTTACTAAACTTATTTATTTCAAAATCATTATACGGCTATATATCTTGAAATAAGTTTAATATAATTATATCGTAATTTTTATTATATTAATTATTTAGGTTAGGGGAGAATTTGAGGGAGGCACGAGCAACAATGCAGACATTACACGAGATACAAAGCTTTCAAAAATCTAACTATACTCATCCCTGTTATATAGAAGAGCGATCCGATTATCTTCAAAGCGAAAAGGCACTGGATCTGGGGATTGAAGAAAATATTACTATTCGTAAGGCCGTAACCGTAGATGATATGGTGAAGGTTTTTCGAGTCAGGTGGGAAGGGTATAAAAAATATTATAAGAGTGAAGAAGAGAACCTGGATAAATATGATTTTTCACCCAAGACGACTTTGCTTCTCGCTGAAGATAAACACCATAACGCAGTGGGAACAATAAGAATTATCGATCGAAGATATGGGGGCATAGAGCTTGATAACTTTATCGACCTTGACTCTTTTCTCTCAGAGAAGGAAAGAGTATGTATTGAAGCAACTCGATTCTCCATTCCAAAACATCCGGATTCCAAATTAATCAAGTTGTTACTCTGGAAAACGCTTTTTAGCTATTGTCAAATAAATCATATAAATACAATACTCATGTCAGCACGTCCTGCCGCTGCCCGTTCTTATAAATGTTTGTTTTTTGAAAATGTTGGTCCTTTAGGAGTCTATCGCCACTCGCTGCTGGGAACCCTGGAACATCAGACTTACAAATGTAATATTTCTGAAAGAAAATATGTAATGAAGAAAAATAACGGGCATCTTTACCATTTTTTCTTTCTCAAAAAGCATTCAAACATTAACACCGATTACTTTAAATTTTATACCCAGGAGACTGAAGGTTTTGAGTCTCCCGTGCATGAAAATGAAAATTTTGTTTTTGCTTAGTTAGCAGTTTTGTTTATTATTCCGATAATTTAAAAAATTAAAGTGGAGCGGATAAACCTTGGCGTAGATTTTTGAGAAAGGCTACGACTTATAGATCGACATAGCGTATAGATCAATTGGGTGAATTTACAAAATTTTCTAAAACAGAGGTATTATCAACATGGAAAAAATTTCTGCCATTATTGTATGTACTCGAGAGGAAGGGAATGTTCAACAGTGTTTAGAGAGCATTAATTTTGTCGATGAAATAGTTATTATAGATTCTGGCGCCACAGAAAGAACCCTGGAAATCTGCAGGAAGTTTACCAGCCGAATTGTTAGTCATCCCTGGCCAAGTTATGGGCAGCAGATGGAATACGCCAGGGAGTTAGTTAAAAATGAATGGGTGCTCAGCCTTAATGTAAATGAAGTGGTTTCGGAGAAATTGAGAATAAATATCACCTCTGCCCTTAAACATGACCGGGGAAAATATAATGCGTACCGGATAAAGAGGCATTATTTTTATAAAGGGCAGCGGATCAATCACTGTTGGCAACCGGAATTACAAATCAACCTCTATAGAAAATCCAAAGCGCGGTGGGTCAGGAAAAATCTTTCCTGTTCTGTAGTTGTGGATGGCATATGTCGAAATTTGAAGGGAGAGATGGAGTGTTCTCCCTATCAGAACTTATCACAGTACTTGCACGCTGTTAATTCCCTCTCCACCATCGGAGCCAGGGAAAGATTTAAAAAAGAAAAATCTGAACAACACATCTCTGGCCTTATTTTTTCCCCACTGTTTCATTTCACCAAATTATATGGGTTGAAAAGAGGATTCTTAGATGGAAGATCCGGGTTGGTTATTTCCATAATTGAATCTTACCGTTGTTTTTTGGAATCGGCGAAGTTATGGGAAATGAGGGATGTCTCGTCAGCCAAATTTTCCAATCCATTTGCTTTCGAACTATTCAAGCATTATTTAAGAAAAATCAAAGATCTTATTTTACCAACAAAACACCAGGGGTGTGAAGCCCTGTTAAAAAATAACAAAGCTCCAATCAGCATAAGGCCATAGTACTATTTGTCTGACTCCAACGCATTACCTTTTGCTTGAGGTCTCCTCTATATCTCGCAGCCAGAAGATTTATACTCAGAGGATTGATACTCAAAGGATTGATAATTATTGGAGGCACTGCCAGGGGGGATGTTGCTCCCCCTTTTCCCTCCTGGCAAAGATTTTACCACGAAAGGGGGGATTCACCATCGTAGCAAAACGATTTTTTTCTGCGCATGAGCGATTCTCAAAACCCCAAAGTCTATACCATACCATTGCTCATATCTTTTCTTATCGGGGGTCTTATCGGGGGCTTATTTTCCATTGGCATTTTTTATGCGTTATAGTTTTTAGCTTGATCGTACAGGAATCCTTCTTTTATTTATGCGGCCTGGCAGGCGGCGAGTTTATACTGGAAGCGCCATCCTGACGTTTATTTGAACTATGACAGTGGAAGCTACAATTATATAATATATTCTTCACCAATATATAATATACTCACTACCGGACACTTTTTATTCTCGCTCCAACCGGAGACAGCCAAGCTGTTGACCAAGTTCGCCAGCAGGCAACATCTGTCATTCCCGCGAAAGCGGGAATCCGTGTGACCGGCATGGTCGATAACTAGCTGGTGAAAGTCCAGCCATGAGCCGGAAAGGAGGCAACATGTAGACGAAGGCAAGGGTGCCCGAAGAAACTTCCAACTGCTGCCCAACGAG
>Ga0307378_10001474_pt1 | contig 38394 bp, 33 predicted proteins | sample UN1MG_FD_202238 | JGI IMG/M metagenome (GOLD analysis project Ga0307378, IMG submission 202238) | Soil microbial communities from Risofladan, Vaasa, Finland - UN-1 | ecosystem: Environmental > Terrestrial > Soil > Coastal area > Acid sulfate soil | place: Finland: Risofladan, Vaasa | collected...
CGAGGACGATGCCTCGCGAAAGATTCTCTCGATCGGCGAATTCGCACATGCGATCGCGGACAACGCCATAGCGGCGCTTCAACGCGCGGAAGCTGTGGCAACCGCGTATCGTAGTCATATTCGCGAGATTAATACGGATCGAGGCAGTCAGTTCTATGCAAGCGGTGGCGAGAGGAAGAGCAAAGGTATCAGCCGATTTGAACGGTATCTGAATGCCCGAGGCATCAATCACATCCCATCGAAGCGGAACAACCCGCAAACGAACGGTAAGATCGAGCGGTGGTTTCAGGAGTACAAGAGGCATAGATGGCGGTTTGATAGCGCCTATGCGTTTGAAAAGTGGTACAATGACCGTATCCACGGAGCTCTTGACCTGGAATGCGGTGAAACCCCAAATGAGGCGTTTATCAGGAAACTGAGAGGCGCAAGTATCCTTGGGATGTTCCTCGAGTGGAACGAAAAGGAGGTATGTTTATGAAGGGGCAAGCTCTTTGGGATAGTAGGCGAAATAATATTAGGACTCAACAATAAAAACCTTCATCTCTAAATTTGTTGTTAACGTAACGGGTATGGAACGCCAATAAAACGACTTATACGGTCATTTATTGCTTAAATTCGTTCTTTTTATAAATGCCGACCGGTGCTAAAATAGAAATGCGATTTCACCGCGAAACGCTATTGAGTGCAGCTACAGGGTTTTTTTGAGTGTGCATTCTAGCTGAGATCGCTTGAGCGGCTATCAGTTAACGATCAAGATCAAATAAGTTATATCTTTAGTAAAGGATTCTTTTTAACAGAGCAGTGCATGAACCGATTTGAAGTACTGATAACGGATGCAGGCGATGACGAGTTGGCGCGTGTGAGCGAGGTAATGGGTCTTTCGCTCAGCGTGGACGAGATGCGGCGGATAAAGGGCTATTTCAGTGCGAAGAACCGAGAGCCAACCGATGTGGAGCTCCAGAGTATCGCACAGGCATGGTCGGAACATTGCTGTTACAAGAGCTCGAAAAACGCTTTGAAAAGCTTCGTCTTTGGCATTCAGGCGCCGCAGAACATGTTAGTGATATCCGAGGATGCAGGCGTGCTGGAATTTGACGAAGATCATGCGTACGTGCTCGCGCTCGAAAGTCATAATCATCCTTCGGCCATCGAGCCGTATGGGGGTGCCGCAACGGGAATCGGCGGGATCGTGCGGGACGTGGTCTGCATGGGCGCGCAGCCTATCGCGTTGATCGACCCGTTATTCTTCGGGCCGCTGGATTACGACTACGAGAAGCTGCCTCCGGAAGTGAAGCATCCACGATTCATCTTTGACGGCGTCGTTGCTGGGATACGAGACTACGGGAACCGGATCGGCATTCCGACGTGTGCGGGTATGGTTTACTTCGACGAGGGTTACGTGGGCAATTGCGTGGTGAACGTCGGCTGTCTCGGGATAATGAAGAAGTCCGATTTGAGCAGAAGCAGGGCGAAGCCCGGAGAGGTGCTCGTTCTGGTCGGTGGCAAGACCGGTAGAGATGGTATACACGGCGTCACCTTCGCGTCCGTAGAGCTCACGGGCGATGAGGAAACACGGAGCGCAGTCCAGGTTGGCGATCCGATAACAAAGGAACCGCTCATGCACGCGATACTCGAAGCGAATGATAAACGGTTGATAAGCGGCATGAAGGATCTAGGCGGCGGCGGCCTCTCATGCGCAGTGAGCGAGATGTGCCACGCAGGAGGATGCGGTGCCGAGATCCACTTGGAACGGGTGAAGCTAAAGGAAGAAGGTCTGAGCCCCTGGGAGATCTGGATATCCGAATCGCAAGAGCGGTTCTTACTGGCGCTAAAACCAGAAAACGTGGACGAGGTTCTCGATCTCTTTGATAAATGGGACGTCGACGCCGTGGTTTTGGGTCAAACGTTTCAAAAAAGTTTAAGCAAAAACGCTTCTGTGGTTCCAAAAATAACGATTTTGTACGATGATGTGACGATATTCGAGCTGGAGACTGATTTCCTCGTCTCCTGTCCTGTTTATGCACGCCCGATGGAGGTGCAGATACGGGAGCATGAGGAACTCGTGGGGTTGGAAGAGCCGGACGATTACAACGAGATTATAAGAGGCTTGCTTGCCGCTCCTAATATCGCATCACGGGAAGCGGTGATACGACAGTACGACCATGAAGTGCGAGCTTCGACGGTGATAAAACCTTTACAGGGTAGGCGGGGGATGGAGACGCATGGCGACGCCGCGGTGATCAAGCCGTTGGAAGACTCGTTTAAGGGGCTTGCGATTACTGCCGATGTGAACCCGACCTTTTGTAGGCTCAATCCGTTCTGGGGCGCAGCCAGTGCAATAGACGAGATATGCAGGAATTTGACCGCGGTCGGTGCAGTTCCTCACGCGCTTGCCGACTGCTTGAACTTCGGCAACCCGGAGAAGCCGGACCGGATGGGTGATTTCTACGAATGCTGTCGCGGTCTCGGCCACATGGCGTCCTCACTCGGAGTGCCGTTCGTAAGCGGAAATGTGAGCTTCTATAACGAATCCGTCGTGCTCAATGAATCCATTCCTCCTACTCCCAGTATCCTTGGTATCGGTATCTGCGACGATATACGGGAATGCGTGACGGTGGACGTAAAGGAAGCAGGAAATCCGTTATACCTGATCGGCGAGACAAAAGCGGAGTTGGGCGGCAGTGAATATTGCAGGTTACGCGGTATAGACGAAGGTATCGTGCCAAGAACTGATCCGGAAGTGCTGGGAAGCAGTATGGACGCGATACGAGAAGCGATGAAGACGGGTTCAATCGCAAGCTGCCATGACGTTTCCGAAGGCGGGCTTGCCGTTGCAGTCTGCGAGATGCTACTAGGGGGGGACATTGGCGCTTCTCTTGATATTACACCTGTCAATCCGGGTATAAGGAACGATTATGCTTTGTTCTCTGAATCGAACTCACGCTGGATGGTGGAGATCTGGCAAGACGAAACGCGAAGATTTGAGGCGTTGATGAAGACGCGAGACGTTTCTCTACGCAACCTGGGCGAGACCGTGGCAGAGAAGCGGGTTCGTGTTCAAGATAAGAATCGAGCGTTAGTGAATCTCCCATTAGAAGAAGTAAGAAAAGCGTGGTTAGGGGCACTTTGACATCTTTTTTAGATTACAAAATCAGAACTTATTTTATATGTTAAATCAAATATTAGTAGAGGTGAGAAAATGGTTTGTAGCGGGTGTGGGGAACCTTTACCTGCGGGTGTTTCCGAATGTCCAAATTGTGGTAGACTTGTCGGTGTAATCCTTAGAGCTCGTAACTGGGAATGCTCCAGATGCGGGAAGACAAATGGACCTGAAAGATCCACATGCTGGAACTGTGGGTACAAATAGATAATGAAACTCGGATTGAGCGTTACGATTGGACTATTTATCTGGATGTGTCTAGAGATTGCAGTCCTACTATTCAGCAACAAGGAACTTATTTTGAGTTCGTTCGATAGAACGGAAGGCGAAGATATTAAGCCTGAATCAAGAGAATATAATCTCAGAGCGCTAACTCTTGGTGGTCTTACTTTTGCGGGAATTGCCCTTCTAATTGATGCATATTCTGCAGATATTCAAAGAGCTATTGACATAATTATCATTCTCATATACAGCTTTGGACTTTTCCTTTGCTCTTATAAGATTGAGGTGCTTACTAACTATAAGAGACTATTCTGGATTATGCAAGAAAAATTTTTGAACTTTGGTTTTTTAGGTTTAGTAGCATCCTTGGCTGTCTTCTTTTATACGGAAAGATTAACAATTGTCCTAGCAGAGTTTATAGTATTTTCTGTGATAATCGTTATCATTCACTTACAGGAATTTAAATTAGATTATAAGTCTTACTCTGAAAGATCAGTTTCTCAAAAATAATAGGTTTAGCAGATTTGATAAAATTCACAAATGCTAGCTGTGGCTATACAAAAGTCGCATACCCTGCGTCCAAGTACGGTACGATTTCTGTGTTATTCAACTGTAGAGGGTATCAAAAAGCATTCCGTTGGATTATCTTACAACTTTGCCGAGAATCATATATTGACTCATTAATTTTTATTCCAGGAGTCTTTTGAAGAATACGAGAGGACGTGCCGAAAAGAGAAGACATCAAGAAGGTGCTGGTAATAGGGTCAGGCCCTATCGTGATAGGTCAAGCCTGTGAGTTTGACTACTCTGGTACGCAGGCGTGCAAAGCGCTCCACGAGGAAGGCTATGAAGTCGTTTTGGTAAATTCCAACCCCGCTACTATCATGACCGATCCGGAAATGGCTGACCGGACGTATATCGAGCCGCTGACCGTGGAGAACCTGGAGAAGATCATCGCGAAGGAGCGGCCCGATGCACTGCTGCCCAACCTCGGCGGTCAGACGGGACTCAATCTCTCCGCAGAGCTCAGCAAGCAGGGTATTCTGGATACGTACGGGGTTGCACTAATCGGTGTCGAAGCAGATGCAATCGAACGTGGTGAAGACCGAATCAGCTTCAAAGAAACTATGGAAAAACTCGGCATTCCAATACCCAAGAGCTCTCCTGCCTACTCGATAGAGGAAGCGGAGACAATCGCGCAGGAGTTGGGCTACCCGGTAGTCATCAGACCGGCGTACACCCTGGGCGGAACCGGCGGAGGGCTTGTTTACAACGTAGAAGAATTACGGACAATTGTTGCCCGCGGCATTGCTGCAAGCCTCATCGGTCAAGTGCTCGTCGAGGAATCGGTTTTAGGCTGGGAAGAGCTTGAACTGGAAGTGATCCGGGACAAGAAGGGCAACAAGATTACCGTTTGTTTCATCGAGAATGTTGATGCAATGGGCGTGCATACTGGCGACAGTTTCTGCGTGGCACCTATGCTGACGGTGCCTGAAGAGCTGCAAATGAAGCTGCAGGAGTTCTCGTACCGGATCGTTGATGCGATTGGCGTCTTAGGTGGAACGAACATCCAATTTGCGCACAATCCCGATGATGACCAAATCGTAGTGATCGAGATCAACCCGCGTACGTCGCGATCGTCAGCATTAGCGTCAAAGGCGACGGGCTTTCCGATCGCGCGAATATCCGCGAAACTCGCCGTTGGTATCACTCTGGACGAGATACCGTACTGGAGGGGCGGCACGCTGGATACGTATACGCCCAGTGGTAATTATGTCGTGGTGAAATTTGCACGGTGGGCGTTTGAGAAGTTCCGTCAGACCCAGGACCAACTCGGCACGCAGATGAAGGCGGTTGGCGAGGTGATGAGCATCGGCAGGAATTTCAAGGAGGCGTTTCAAAAAGCAATACGGTCGCTGGAAATCAAGCGATACGGCGTAGGCGGCGCAAAGGACTTCGCTTCGCTCTCTCTCGATGAGCTCAGAGCACGGTTGGTCACCTTCTCAAGCGAGCGCATCTTCCTGATGTACGAAGCGCTGCGCAAGGGTGCGTCCACGGAAGAGCTTTATCAGACGACAAAAATCGGCCGATGGTTCATCCGTCAGATGCAGGAGCTCGTGGAGCTTGAGGAACTGATAAAGACGTACCACGGCCGGAAGCTGCCCAAGGAACTGCTTGATACGGCGAAGGAATGCGGGTTCTCGGATCGATACCTCGCGCAACTGCTGGGAACGACCGAGCAGGAGATCCGCACGCAGCGACTCAATACGGGGAAGACAGTCGCTTATGAAGCAGTGCCGGTGAGCGGTGCTGACGCTGCATATTATTATTCAACCTATAACGCTACAGATTCCGTTTCCGTATCGCCCGAGCGGAAAATAATGATCCTAGGCAGTGGACCGAACCGCATCGGGCAGGGCATCGAGTTCGATTACACCTGCGTCCACGCTGCGTTCGCGTTACGGGAAGAGGGCATTGAATCCGTGATGATCAATTGCAATCCCGAGACCGTCTCCACCGATTACGACACTTCGAACAAGCTGTATTTCGAACCGCTTACGATTGAAGACGTGTTAAACTGCTATAATAAGGAGCAGCCTGATGGTGTGATCGTGCAGTTTGGAGGCCAGACTCCACTGAACATCGCGAAGGAACTCCACGAATCCGGCGTGCAGATACTGGGCACGAGCCCCGAGAGCATCCATTTGGCAGAGGACCGCGAGCTCTTCCGCACGATGATGAACGAGCTAGAGATTCCACAGCCTGAGAGTGGCATCGCGCGTTCGGTCGAGGAGGCATTGAACGTGGCACGAGAGATAGGCTTTCCGTTGATGGTGCGGCCATCCTTTGTGCTTGGTGGCCGGGGCATGGAGATCGTATACGACGAGAAGATGCTCCTGAATTACGCGAAGGAGGCGGTAGACGTGAGTCCCGAGTATCCAATGCTCATCGATAGGTTCCTGGAGCACGCGATCGAGGCCGAGGTGGATGCCATCGCGGACGGCGAGGACGTGTTCATCGCTGCGGTAATGGAGCATATCGAGCTTGCCGGGATCCATTCCGGAGATAGCGCCTGCGTAATCCCCTCGCGGACGATTTCACCGGAGCATCTCGCAACGATAGCGGAGTACACGAAGAAAATCGCCAATACGTTCAAGGTCGTCGGACTGATGAATATCCAGTACGCAATCGCCGATGAGAAGGTGTACATACTGGAGGCGAATCCACGCGCTTCTCGTACCGTGCCGCTGGTAAGCAAGGTTACCGGCATCCCGATCGCCAAAGTAGCCACGAAAGTGATGCTGGGCAGGAAGCTGAAGGACTTACTCAAGACACTGGACAGGGGCGATAAGACCCTTCAGTATTTCGGCGTGAAGGAAGCGGTATTTCCGTTCAGCATGTTCCCGGACGTTGATCCGGTGCTGGGGCCGGAGATGAAGAGTACGGGCGAGGTGCTGGGTATTGCACCCTCCTTTGGGCTCGCGTTCTACAAAGCGCAAGAAGCTGCGAGTATGCAAGTGCCCACCGAGGGCACGGTCCTCATATCCGCTACAGATCCTGATAAGCCGGAGATTCTTGAGGTCGCAGCACGCCTCGCTACGCTGGGGTTCACCATTCGTGCAACCAAAGGGACGAAGGCATTTTTGGCGGAGCACGACGTGAAAGCGGAGTTGGCGGTGAAATTGCACGAAGGCCGACCGGACATAACAGATGAAATCCGTAATGGGCGGATACACCTGATAATTAACACTCCGGCGGGCGGTAAAGGGAAACATGACGACAGCTATATCCGGCAGGCTGCAATCCAGTACAAGATCCCGTACATTACCACGACCGCAGCCGCACTGGCTACCGTCGCAGGTATCGAGACGGTGAAACGCGGGCAGGCCGAGGTGAAGGCAATTCAGGACTATCATAAACAGGCCGGTTTCACGAATTAGCCGCGCCGCGCGATGGTTGGTGAAGTGAAGATGCTACAGCGGCTACAGCAGTATTCCCGCGATTTAGTTCGACGTTAGCATAACGTTTCACGAGAATTGGTCAGACTGCGGCCATCTTTATCCATGTGATAAGTCCGTTACACTAGCGCACCTGAGTGGGAGTGCAAAACAAAAAAAAACATTTCAGGGGCAGGTGCGTCATTTCCGCCTTTCTCTAGCCTGCCCCTTCGTGATCCGTTGAATAGCGCGAGTGCGCTATACCCAGCCGCGCAATCTCATTGCTTCGACTACGCGGTCAACGGCAACCACATAGGCCGCCTTACGCATGTTTATATCGTAGACCTGGGAGGCATCAAACACCGAGCGATACGCCTCGGTCATTCTGGTATTTAAGCGTTCATAAACCTCCTCCAGGCCCCAGCAGTACATATAAATGTTCTGCACCATCTCGAAGTAGGAGACCGTTACGCCGCCTGCATTACAGAGGAAATCGGGTATCACGTGCACGCCGTTGTCGTACAGAATAGCATCTGCTTCCGGTGTCGTCGGGCCGTTCGCCAACTCTGCGAGAATCTTCGCCTTGACGTTTGGCGCGTTGTCCTTGGTAATAGCATTCTCTAAGGCTGCTGCGATGAGTACATCCACATCAAGCTCCAGCAGCTCTTCATTCGAGATCAGCTCCACATCAGGGGTGCTAACAACGGTCCTGGTCTTCGTCTTGTAGTCACAGACGTTCTCGAGCGGCAGGCCGTTCTTATTGTAAACGCCGCCTTTCGAGTCACTAACCGCAACGACCTTAGCATCGAAGAGCTCTTTGCATAAAAACGCGGCATTGCAGCCCGCATTGCCGTAGCCCTGTATCGCAACGGTAACATTTTTCAGGTCTAATCCGAGCGCTTTTGCCGCTTCCCGGATCGCGTACATACCGCCCCGGGCAGTCGCATCCTCACGACCACACGAGCCACCGATGCAGACCGGCTTACCGGTAATACAGCCGAAAGTATTCCTCCCGACTATCTTCGAGTACTCATCCATCATCCAGGCCATTATCTGCGGCGTGGTATAAACATCAGGCGCGGGAATATCCTTGTTTGGTCCGATGAACTGCCAGACATGGTCGATGTAGGCGCGGCTCAGTCGTTCCAGCTCCCCCACAGAAAGTTCTTTGGGATTGCAGATCACCCCGCCTTTTCCGCCGCCCAGTGGCAGACCAAGAAGCGCGCACTTCCAGGTCATCCACGCTGCGAGCGCCCGCACGGTATCAATCGTTTCCTCAGGATGGAATCGAATGCCTCCTTTCGTCGGTCCCAGCGCATCGTTATATTGCACCCTGTATCCCTGAAATACACGGGTCGAGCCGTCATCCATGCGAACAGGAATAGAGACATGAAGTTCACGCATAGGATGCCGGAGGATCTCGTGTGCACTCGGGTCCAACTTGAGTATCTCTGCGCAATCGTCCAACTGTTTCTGTGCCATCTCAAATGGATTTTGTTTTGTCATATATCCTACCTTTCGTAGTCCTTATAACGGACACTTAAATAAACTTTTGAGCCATTCGGATTAATTAATTGATTGCTTGCTTGCTGGTCGGAAAGATGTCCTGTCAGTAATTGTTTGTTCACTGTATGCTCTGGCGAGGGTGGCTGCCGGAACACATGAAGGTTGTCTTTAAGGTTACGGACGCTTCCGCAGGCAGCACTCGCAGCTTCGATTTCACATTCGTTATAAGTAGTCCGTTGCGAAGGATACCGTTGATGAGGTACGCGGTAGTTTTTTTAGAGCCACTCACCCTTCCCCACAATTTCCACGTAGTGTAGATCGCAATAAACTAACAGCTCGTGGTTTCATACCCTGCCATCCACGCTATCCACGCGCTCATTCTTCACATGCTAGAGCAAACAAATGCAAAGGTGCCGAGGGGCCGGGGGGAGTTTGTGGATTCATATGAACACTCACCAGTTTGTAGCGCGATCAAAACCTACCCTTTTGTGAAAGAGAACGCGGTGAACCTTCGGGGCTTTATTTGAGAAGTTCGATTAGGTCATCTTTACTCAAGCCTGTTTGATGAAGGATGTCAAGTAATGTCCCTTTTGCAAGTTTTATGTAGGGGGACAACCGTCTTGAAAATTTTTGTGGCAGTTACTTTCTGCAATGAGACATGGCTGCCTTTCTGTCTTACTTCGACGAATCCCGCTTGCTTTGCTTTAGTGCTCTGATAAGATCCTTCCCGGAGATAACCGGCAGTTTAGGCATCAGCTGCTTTTGCCTCTACTTCTACCGTTGTCCAGTAAGGGTTAACGGATACTTCCGGCAGGTCTTCAAGCCCAAAACTCTCTATATAAAGCTCGATGGCCTCTTTTATATTCGCCTGTGCTTCTACAAGAGATTCGCCCTGCGAGGTCACGTCAAGCTCTGGACATCGTGCCACAAAGAATTTGCCTTCCTGGATGATAGACACCAGAAATACCCTTTTGCTCTCCATTACGGTTTCACCTATATTTAGTTTTTTCTTTTACTTCTTTAAGTGCAATTCCGGCGGCAATTTTTTTATCTTCTCCTCTATTCCCATGATAACTCACCAACCGTGCTGTGCTCATTCACTAAAAATCTCACCGAACTCATATATGATGTTTTCTCGCACGCGTATATAAATCTACCGTCTCTTGGCTTATCCTGTAGATTCAAGCTCAGCATCGAGTCAAGCAAATCATCTGCGTTCCGTTAGCTGCACATGATGACGGGCCGGACGCCTTGCTGGGGTTATTGCACTTCTTCTTCAAGGGCAAGAGAGAGCTAAAGTACTGGTGCCGTGGGGGAGGTGAGCTTTGGTTTTAGAAATCAGTAAGTTGCAGCATTAGTGGAAGCTGATTGGAAAGAGGATTGAAAAAAGGATGAAACGGCTAAGGTACTTAATTAATCTTCAAAGTTGATTTTGGCTTAATACAAGTTTATTTATAAGGCAATATCGTCTTTGCGCGATTGGTGAGAACGAGGTATCTTTAATACCCGTACACCAATCTACAAAGTGGTGATGCAAAAATGCCTGGAGAAGACAACGTGATTTATATCGGAAATAAGCCAGTGATGAGTTATGTCCTGGCAGTAGTGACGCAGTTTAACATGGGCTTGAGTGATGAGGTATTAATCAAAGCGAGAGGTAGAGCGATCTCACGGGCCGTGGATACTGCAGAGGTAGTACGGAATAAGTTCATGCAGGGCGTAGAAGTGAAGGACATAAAAATAGGAACCGAGGTACTAACGGGAGAAGGTGGAGATAAGGCGAACGTATCGTCGCTAGAAATCACACTGGTTGCAAAAGCCAAGGAGTGAGTAAAAAGGGGAGCTATGCGAATTCAATCTAAGAGATATCTCTCTTAGTGTACATCCTCTTTTTTTCTTTTTCTTTTTACCCTTTCGAGTTTAGGTTATTTATACGTGGTAGCTCTTTCCTGTCCTTCATATACGGTGTTCGCAAGAAGACACATCATTTCGACAATGTGATTTCAGGAGGGAAGAGATAGACGCGGCACTTGTTTGAAGTGGCAACGAATCGATAGGTGTACAGGCTGGTTTGAGAATAAAAAGTCAACACTTTTCACCACACATAGAAAGCAATACGTGAACCCGCCTTTTCGAAAAGATAAAGAAGGGAGGAAACGATCAGTGAAAGGGTTGAATATGACTTTAAAATTGCCTAGATTCAGGTATCGAAGCCCTTGAACCCTATTTCACGAACGGGCAGCTCCAATTCGTAACCTCGTGGAACCAGGACATCCGCTTGCTCCTTATCGAGTTGAGCAGCTCATCTACGTTCGTTAGCTGCGCATGATGACGGGCCGGATGCGTTGGCAGGGGCTATCGCGCTTCTTATTAAAGGGCACGAGAGAGCTGAAGTGCTCGTGCCGCGGGGGCGGTGACTGTTTGTATTCCATAAGGGAAGGGGCCGAAAGCTGTATATAGGTGTTTTGTCTTAATTCCTTTATGCTATAAAGGAATCAGTTCTAAAATGCCACGCAATGAAAAACAAACCAGAACCGACCTGATCAATCCCGCACTGCATGAGCGAGGCTGGATGGATGCATTGATTCGCGAGGAACGAACCCCTGGTGGTTCAGACATTATTGATGGCAGGCCCCGAAAACGTAAGGGTAGAACCGATTATCTCCTGTGCATTCCCATCGTTGAAGGAAAACCGCCTTATCCTGTTGCGGTTCTTGAAGCGAAAGCTGAGGATAAACTACCGTCTCTGGGCCTCCAGCAGGCAAAAGATTACATGAAGCGATTCCATGTGCCCTTTGCCTTTTCGTCGAATGGCCATCTTTACGCAGAGTACGCGGAGGATACGGGACAAATCCGCGACACGTTAACCTTAGATGCTTTTCCTAAGCCAGAGGAGCTTAAAGAGCGGTATGAATCTTTAAAGAATATCAAACTCGAATCTGAGAATGCAAAAGTATTGTTTATGCCGTATCATGGCGGCGAGGCCGCTCGTTACTATTTTCAGGATGCGGCGATTCGTGCGACCTTAGAAAAGATCATAAAAGGCGACAATAAAGTGTTGTTATCGTTGGCTACAGGCACAGGAAAGACGATTATTGCCGTGCAACTGCTGCATAAGCTCGCTCAAGCGGGCATGTTGAGACGTGCGCTCTTTGTCTGTGACCGCGATGAGTTGCGTACGCAGGGCATGGCAAAGCTCCACGCGGTGTTTGGCGATAATGCGCAGATTGTGACCACGCAGGATCCCCAGAGGAACGCCCGGATTCTCGTTGCCACGTACCAGACGCTCAATGTTACTGATGAAGATGACGCGCCCGTGTTCTGGAAAGAGAACTATCCGAGGAACTATTTCAGTCACATCATCATTGATGAATGCCACCGCAGTGCGTGGGGCAAATGGAGCGTTATTCTTACCGATAATCCTGACACAGTTCAAATAGGGCTTACCGCTACGCCACGGATTGTTGTCGGCGGTAAGAAAGACTCTGATGGGCGGAAACAGGACGAGGAAATAACCGCGCACAATATCGAGTATTTGGGCGAGCCGGTGTACGAGTATCCTATGGGTTCGGGGCAGGAAGACGGCTACCTTGCATCGTGCGAGGTCATTCGCCGCTCGGTTGATCTGGATAAACGCGAAATAACGCGTGAGGATGTTGAGCAGCGTTCCGCAATTGACCCCTTTACCGGCAGCGCGGTCAATCCGGAGGATATCGAGGAACGGTACAACGCCAAAGATTATGAAGTGAAATTGATGCTGGACGATCGAGTCCATGCGATGTGTGAGGATTTATTCCAACTCTTACTGGAAACCGGCGGGCCGCATCAGAAAACGATCATCTTCTGTGCGCGCGATTCGCATTCACTGCAGGTGGCGCAGGTGATGAACAATTTGTATGAGCAGTGGTGTCAGGAGACGAATCGAACGCCCCGAGAATGGTATACGTTCCAGTGCACGGGTAATCCGGACTTACGACCGTCAGCCAAAAAATTAATCCCTGATTTCCGCGGCTCAAAGAATTCACATTACATCGCAGCAACCGTCGATCTGCTGTCTACGGGCGTGGATATTCCCAATCTCAATAACGTGGTCTTTTTCCGGTACCTGGAATCGCCGATCAGCTTCTATCAGATGACAGGTCGTGGGACACGGCCCGGCGAGCCGCGCGGCTCAAAGGCAATGTTCCGAATGTACGATTTCACCAACGTCAGTCGGCTCTTCGGTGAGGAATTCATCAGCCGCGCACGACCTTCTCAACCAACAGAGCCGGCCGAAGGCGTTGAAAGTCCTAAACCCCCATACGGAGAAGAACGACCGAAACGAAAGATTATACGCGTTGGCGAGCAGCAGTTTATCGTGCAGATCGAGGGTGAAGGCTGCTCTATTCTCTGCGACGAAGACGGTAAAGACGTGCTCGTGCCGGTCGAAGAATACAAACAGCGGTTAGCCGAACAACTGGTGGACGAAGTACCGAGTATTGATGAGTTGCGTCAAACATGGGTGACACCGCGAGACCGTCAAAAGCTCCTTCTCAATTTGCCCGGTGGTGAAGGTGCCGTGCGTTTGATACGGGAACTGGAGTATGAGCAAATGCGACCTCTATGATGTGCTCGCAGAGCTGGGCTATGGGTTAGTGCCTAAATCACGCAGTGAACGTGCAGCCGCATTCTTCTACAAGAACAAACGCTGGCTGCGTGAATTACCGGAACGAACGTGCAAGGTGCTGGTGTCCATTGCCAAGCAGTTCGAGAGGGGCGGTATCGATGAATTGGAAACACACACTCTCTTTGATGAGGCGGAAGTCGTGGCACATGGGGGGTTTGATGCGTTGGTAGGGCTCAATAGACCGCCGCAAGAGCTTATTCAAGAAACGAAGGTGCGGCTGCTGGCATGACTACCAAACAGAAATTGCCGGAAGGATGGGAAAAAGGCCAATTAATGGATATTTGTAAGATCAGAGAAGAATCAATCGAGCCTGTAACATTAGGAGAAACACTCGTTACGCTTTACAGTGTTCCCGCATTTGATGAAACAGGAAAACCTGAAATATTAAGAGCAAAGGCTATAGGGAGTTCAAAAAACATTGTTAGGCCCGGTGATGTCATATTTTGTAAAATGAATCCCAGAAAGAATCGAGTTTGGAAAATTGATGGATTTGAAACAAATTATGGGCTCAGCTCTTCAGAATTTTTACCGCTAATACCCTCTGAGGTAACTGTAGATTTCTTATTTTACCTTCTCAAGAGCCCTAGTTTTCAAAAAAGCGCTATGAAGAAAGCACAAGCTGCGACAAAAAGTAGAGAACGGATAAACCCCTCAAAAGTATTGGAAATTGACATTAGCTATCCTCTAAATATCGACGACCAGATTGCCATTGCCTCCGAACTGGAGCATAAAATGGCAGAGGTGGAGAAAATGCGGCAGGCGGCGCTGCGTCAAAAAGAGGCAATCAGCGCCATGCACGGAGCTGTTTTAGGGGAAGTATTTCCTTACAACGCAGGCGATAAACTGCCGGTGGGGTGGCGGTGGGCTACGCTTGGCGAGATTTCCACCAAAATTAGCAAAGGTACAACACCAACAACATTAGGCCACAACTTTGTATCTTCAGGGATTCCCTTTTTGAGGGCAGAAGATGTTAATGGTGGTGCTGTAGATTTGAGTAAAGTAGCTTTTTATATTTCAGAACAAACACATGATCTTCTTTCTCGCTCAAAACTTCAACCAGGCGATTTATTGATAACTATAGCAGGTACATTGGGACGTATTGGATATATTCCTAATAACGCCCCATCAGCTAATTGTAATCAAGCTGTTGCTTTTTTACGTTTAAACCCAGATATTGTTAACCTTCAGTATGCTTGTTTTGTCTGTCAAAACACTGCTTTTTTCAGTTCATTAGTGGGATTAAAAGTAACAGGCACTATTTCAAATTTGAATCTCGAAAATATAACTGAAGCAAAGATTCCTCTTCCTCTCACTCTTGAACAACAAACTTCTGTTGCCATGGAAATAGAACGTAAACTATCAGCGATGAGTAAATTGCAATGGATGGTAAACAGACAACTCGAAGCAATCAAAGCATTGCCGGGCGCATACCTCCGTGATGTTTTTGAATTTGCAGATTCATAGATAGGTAAACAAAAGAAAGAATGGCACGAACCAGAAAGAAGAACGGAAACAACAAAATTATCAATTCACAAGCGGCAATGGATAAAGCGGTAAAATCCATTTGCGACATTCTCCGGCGTGATAAAGCCAAGGGCGCGCGACTGTACGTGCCGGAATTGACCTGGATGTTCTTTCTTCGCTATTTGGATATACTGGAGCAGAAAGAGGAACAAAAAGCGGAAGCGCTTGGTACACCATTTCAAAGCACGCTTGATGCGCCCTACCGCTGGCGGGATTGGGCTGCGCCGTTTGAGCTCTTGGTTCCTAAGCAGGTAGCAGTTGAGCAACAACTACACGGGTGGAAACGACGCGAGCTTTCGGAACAGGCGATCGGGTCATTTCTCACGTTCGTCAACAACGAGCTCTTCCCATACTTGAAAGCACTCGGTGCGCGACCGGGAGCGACGAACAAGCAAAAAGTAATCTCAGAGATCTTCCGGAACAAGGAACACACGATTTTGGCCAGTGAGACCAATTTGCAGAATGCGCTTGACAAAGTGCACGAGTTGACGGAAGCCCAAATCAGCGACCAGCACATGTTCCCGATCTCACAGGCGTTTGAGGGATTATTGCCAAGCCTCGGCGAGAAGAAGAACGATGGTGGTCAGTTCTTTACGCCACGAGAAATTATTCGCGTTATTGTCAATACGGTTAAACCTGAATTGGGAAAGACCGCGTACGACCCCTGCTGCGGAACCGGCGGCTTCTTGATCGAGGCGTATAAATCCATGATGACGCAACAGCCAACGCCAACCCAAATCGCCGACTTGAAGACTGAGACCCTCTGGGGTCGCGAGGATGCGAGCGAAGCGATTCCCATTTGTCTTGCTAATATGACGCTTCATGAGATTGATTTACCCCGAATCTGGCATGGCAATACCTTAACCGGTGCTGTCACCTACGGTGACCTCTTTTCTGGCGCGCCAAGTCAGTTTGATTATGTGCTGACCAATCCTCCGTTTGGGAGTAAAGAAGGAAAAGATGCACAGGCGGCATTTCCCTATAAGTCAGGTAAAGCGCAGATTCTCTTCCTGCAGCATATCATTGACGCGTTGGACGAGGGCGGCACGTGCGGCATGGTCATTGACGAAGGTGTGATGTTCCACACCAAAACTGCAGCGTACCGACAAACCAAGCGGAAATTGCTGAACGAGTGCAATCTCTGGTGTGTAATCAGCTTACCGCCCGGTGTGTTCGTCAATGCCGGCTCGGGCTCGAAAACCGATTTACTCTTCTTCACTAAAGGTGAGCAGACGGAACGGGTCTGGTATTACGATATGACGCTTACCGACGAGTTTCTGCCGCGTAAGGTGAACAAAGGTAATCCACAGACCTACGCAGATTTTCACGATTTCTTCGAACGATTAGCGCTCGACCCAGACGACCCGAAACGAGTCAGCGAGCGGAGCTGGTATGTAACCCGCGATGAGATCAAAGATAAGAACTACGATTTGAAAGCGACCAACGAAAATGCTCCTGATTTCTCGGATAAGCGAACACCAGATGAGTTACTAGCAATTATCACTGAAGCTCAAAAAGAAATAGACGAGGGCCTTAAAGGCTTGAGGGAATGAAGCGGATTAAAGACTTGCCGGAATTCTCTCGACCACGAGAAAAATTGAAAGAAAAGGGTGCAGAAGCGCTATCTGACCCTGAACTCATCGCTATTATTCTGGGAAGTGGCACCAAGGGCAAGGATGTCATGACGCTCGCATCAAAGATAGCCAGATTGATTGCGAATAAGAAAGGAAACTTGTCCATCGAGGAACTCTCGGACGTTGAAGGTATTGGCATCGCGAAAGCTTCGCAGATCCTGGCGGGATTTGAATTAGCCCGGCGATACATAATAAAAGAATCCAAGAAAATTACCGAAGCGAAGGATGTTCTACCGTTTCTCAGCGATATAACCGACAAACAGCAGGAATATTTCGTCTGCATTTCATTGAACGGTGCCAACGAGGTTATTGAGAAAAGGATTGTTACTGTTGGACTACTGGATAAAAGTCAGGTGCATCCTCGTGAGGTATTCGCTGATGTGATTACTGACCGAGCAGCTTCGGTTATTCTCGCTCATAATCATCCTTCGGGAGAGCTTAAGCCGAGCAATAGCGATTTGAAGATTCATGAACAGTTAACGGAAGCTGGTAAAATTCTTGGGATTACGGTGTTGGATCATATTATCGTCGCGAAAAAAGGATATTATAGTTTCCAGGAGGATGGGTTATTGTAAGAGGTGAAACCGAAAAAATAACCTACTGGCTCTGTCTGCATCACTCACGCACTCACTCTCGCGCTCACGCTCTTCTTTTTCTAGACGATACGATACGATAGAAGCCGCAGTGATTGCGACAAAGTATTCGCGGGAGAAAAAGCACGATAGATTTGAAAGCCCTTTTTATTTCCTTTTTTTTCTAAATTTTATTTCTAAATTTGATTTCTAAATTTAGTATACGTATCTCAACATCCCATCCCACGTGCCTTTAAAAAGAGAGCTGGTGAACCATGTCATGTATGTCTCAACCTACTCATCTCATCTCTGCACTCACCAGTCTAGCTAGGTCCCAGGTTGTATGGCAATCTGTCTCGAAGAGTCGTCAGAATGAATGCTGGTACCTGTTACTGAACGGTTCTAGATGCTAGCGTATGTAGGTGCCAGATTTGGCCAGAACCAGATAGTATACTAATGCATTTAAATATAGTAGTAGTATAGTCGTAGTATACTATAATGCAGTACTAACAGAAAATGCGGAGCACGGAGAGAGCTGGGAACGGCAAAACCATCTATGAGTAGATGAGTAGTGTATGATAGTATACTATAGTAATGCATTAGTAGTAGCTGAGTAGTAGATATTGGCGGAGAGGGCTTGGAATAAGGCGTGATGAATTTGTTCCAGCAAGATCTCTCCGATAAGAGAACTCAATCGTGTCGTGTAAAAAGCGCAAAAAAAATCAAATCGAAACAAAACAAAAAGAAGAGCGAAACTTACTTAACCTATGGCACCGTTATCTTATTTTAGTTAGTTAGTGTAGTGAGGTGATTCTTTATAAGTATGATACAGGATTTAATCCGAAAGAATAGGAGCTATCGCCGCTTTTATCAGGACGCTGCCATTGACCTGCAGACCTTGCGAGAGCTCGTTGACCTCGCACGACTCTCCGCATCGGGCGGCAATATGCAACCGCTCAAGTATATCCTCTCCTGCGATGCAGCAAAGAATGCGCTGATCTTTCCTCATCTCGTGTGGGCCGGGTATCTCAAAGACTGGCCGGGGCCGTCGGAAGGTGAGCGGCCATCGGCGTATATCATTATCCTCTGGAACAAAGAGCTCGCAAAACACGCTATCGGCTGTGACCACGGCATAGCAGCGCAGAGTATTCTCCTGGGTGCCACGGAACGAGGTTTAGGCGGGTGTATGATCGGGTCGATCGACCGGTACGGACTCGGAAAAGACCTCGAGATCCCGCGCCGCTTTGAGATCCTTCTTGTCATCGCGCTTGGCAAGCCAAAAGAAACCGTTGTCATCGAGACCGTCGGGCCGTCCGGGAATATCGAGTACTGGCGTGACAGTGACGGCGTACACCACGTGCCCAAGCGACCGTTAGATGATATATTAATCATCGATCAGTAAGAGAAAGAAGAAAGAGATAGACTGTGTATCTGAGCGATAGCCGAACCGGGTGGATCGGGCTTCTGGCCTCTGGTTTGGATCGCAGACAACGATTACGTGGAAAAAGGGAGGGCTGAATCAGGAATCAATCCCGAAATCTGGAGAGCTCGAAACTGATAAGACTAAAAACGGCTACGGAAGACGCTGCTCGTGAAGGAACCAAATCAAAACAAAGCAAATCAAAATTCAAATAAACTAGATCGGAACCGTAACTTATATATACTTATGGCGCGAACCTATAGTGAAGGCGTAAACATGAAAAAACTAATCGTGCGCAGTCAAAGAACCAGTTTGGGAACAATACATCACTTGCGGGTCGAGGGCGTGCAGGACATAAACGACGTACGAACGATTTATAACGAACTCCCGGGCGCCCGCGAAAAAATTCACTATAACACGAAATTCTACAAAGGGACGTTGGAACTGGTCGTCGGGAACGTAGACATAAATCAGCTCTTAGAAACCGGCGGCTATGAAAAAGCTAAGAATTACATCATAGCATGAGCTGCGCGTAGCTCGTAAATCGGGGAATCGCAGATAAATAGATAAATAGCATCGCAATGGGCCACTCCCCTCTGATTCCGAAACGAAACTTCATAACGAACAAGAAGAAGCGGTTCTGGGCGAAGCTCCTCCTCCCCCTCATCCTCACTATGGGGGCATAACGGGGCGGGGCGTGGTGGTGAACAGTTGGATAGCCTGTGGCTGTTACGGCACGCTCGCTGAAAAAGTAGTGCTGATGTGTGGATAGGACGGAAAAGACAAATCGTGATTTTAGGTTAGGGAGCGAAAAGCGAAAGAACGTACAGGTGTGATGTCCCAGGGAATACAAGATCCCGTAGGGCCTCGCCCGAGTTCCGGGCGCCGCCAACCCGCCGAAAACCGACAGACAAGGAGGAGAAGAAGAAGAAGGTAACGATACAACTAACCACCCCGCACGCGCACACACAAGAAAAACCACTACAAAAAAATCGAACTCAAAACCCCTACCAATAGTGCGAATCTACTGCATAGAGCGTGCTATGGAATAAGCGTGGGGTGATTCTCCCCTCATCTCCATACCCCACCGGTTTTTAAAACTTTATATAGTAAAAAGTTATAATATTAATCGCCCATGCCAGTGCACGTCTGAAAACCACATCTCCCCTTTGCGATACCGATCATCTCGTCTAAAAATACGGCTACAGCATCACCAGTACGGAGAACTCAGGATCCATACAGCAAATCACCTTCATCATCTGCCTTTTCAATACTGGCTGGCGATTGCGGCATGGGCACTACCTGTCTGTGAATTGGTTTACCACGACCTCAACCTTTAAATGACTGCAAGAACTAATCAGAACGTTAGTGAGCATAAATGAATCTACGAGATTGTATTACGTTTGCCAACGAGAATCCAGTGGCGAGTATAGCAACGGTCGAACGCGATCAGCCACGCGTACGGCTGTTCGGGATGTGGTTCGCGGATGAGACCGGATTTTATTTCCATACCGGTACGATAAAATCTATCTGCAAGCAGTTACAGAGCAATCCGAAGGTGGAACTCTGCTTTTATAATCCGGGAGACGCACCGGGATGCGGTAAAATGCTGCGAGCGTCCGGCGTGGCGGACTTTATCGATGATAGCGCACTTAAAGAGCGGTTGTTTGAAGAGCGCCCCTTCCTCAAGGCCATCGCGGCAAGCATGTCGGAAAATCACGCAGTGGTTATCTTCAGAGTGCATAAGGGCGAAGCGTGGTTCTGGACAATGGAGATCAATACGCGCGAATCAGAAGCCGAACGAATACCGTTCTGAATCGGGATCTCGTAACGTAGGGCAGGGCAGCTAGCGAATGTTCGCGTACTAAAACCTTCTTATCTTGACAGATACAACCGAATGTGAAGCTATATGTATACGTTGCTCAAGCAACTGGGCATCGAAGCGGAAGAAAAGGGTAAGCAAGAGCTTGAAGGGCCTGCGAAATCGATTAAAACCGCGTTCTACAGAGCGTTAGCACCCATTGTCTTCAATATTCAAACAGAAACGGAATGCTATTGCTACATATTTCAGAAGGATGGCTCCGTCACCCTTCTCACGGAATTGCATGACAAACCGGACGTTAAGCTCATCGGCCCCTATGAAGAGGTGCTCTATCTGTTACAGACGCGCGATAAAGAGCGATTTGAAATGGCGCAACGCACGCGGAAAATAACGATCGTCACCAACACGTTTCAAGGTACGCTGGCCGTTACAAAGCTGCGAGAAATGTTCTTATAATCACCTGGATTCTCAACACTCGTGGCATTTGGCAGGGGATATCGAGATTTTTGGAATTATTGGTAACATCGTTAACGAAACGGAAACAGTTTATAAGAATCGGAGCGAATGAGTAATTGTGGTTGATTGCCACGGGAAGGGAGGTTAAGGGAAAAATAAAAATGAGTGAAATCGCGGTACTTATTACCGATTTGTTTGAGGATGTGGAGTACACGAAGCCCGCCGCAGCATTCAGAAAGGCAGGGCACGATCTGATCCATATCGGCATAAAAGCAGGACAAACGGTCACCGGTAAGAAAGCAGGAACGCCCGTTAAAATTGACCGGGCAGTCAAAGACGTCTCCGTCGATGAGTTCGACGCACTCTTGATCCCTGGCGGGTATTCGCCTGATAAATTGCGCGTTGATTCAGATGCGGTAAACTTCGTCAAAGCCTTCGTCGAAAGCAATAAGCCCGTATTCAGCATCTGCCATGCGCCGCAGCTCCTTATCACCGCGCAGGTTCTCGCCGGGCGTAAAATAACGGGCTGGAAGTCCATTATCCAGGATATCAAAAACGCAGGCGCGGAATACATCGATCATGAGGTCGTCGAGGACGGCAATCTAATTTCGAGCCGTCAGCCAGGTGATCTCCCCGCGTTTATCAACGCATCGCTCGCGAAATTGAAATAACGGGATGCGATGATCATTCTCGGTACGCCACCTGCCTGTGATTCGTGCGCAAAGTTAAGCTTACAAGAAGCGATAGTGCTAAAAGCCCGACGTGAATAGGAAACGAAAGATGACTGCGAGAAGGGCGTTTCGTATAGCGAATAGATTACAACAATCGTCGTATTTTTAGTGTTGAGCCCTCGTCTTTCTGTCTATTTATTTATATGTACAAAGACTACAGTATTGTTCAAGTGGTAGCGCGGAATAAGCGACTTTTATTGTAAAGGGAGCGATTTTTCGTTGTATCACGAACTAAAACGAGGAAGGAAGGAATAAAAGGAGGTCCTGTAAGGTATGGAATATAGTGGAGAAAGAAGGGGTTTCAGTTCCCCTATAAATGTTGGAGAGACCTACGACGTCACGATAGAGGACGTAGGTAGAGAAGGCGACGGTATTACCCGAGTAGAGGGTTTTGTGGTTTTTGTACCCAACACCCAGAAAGGGGATGCAGTGAAAGTCCGCATAACAAAGGTATCGAGGAGAGTTGGATTTGGGGAAGTAGTTACGGAATAAAAGATCGTTACGCTTCTAACGTAGAAAACGACTTAACAATGCTATAGCATTACTGTTATAGCATTCCTCTTTTTTATTTTTCACTCTTTGCTTTGTTATGCAGCACTACCTTTAAGTACTCAAGCCGACTACCAATTGGTGGTGATCTCATCAATACTATTATGCCGCGAGCTGCCCATTTTGTGCTCAATGCGGACGGATGGACGAGCCGGTGAGGGCGATACGATGTTATGCGAACGTATTCGACCGGACATTTACGAACTGTCCACTACTAATATCCTAGCCACGAGTTCACCGTAAGCTGAATCACCAACCAGCATTTGAGGGCGAACGCACATGAGCACCACATACGTGCTGACATCCCTGGTGGGGGTAATGATCATAGGGATCTTTGCACACATGCTTGGACGAGTCATTAAAATCCCGAGCATTGTCTTTTTGTTACTGGCGGGAATTATTTTGGGCCCCGAAGTTACCGGACTGATAGAACCCGGCAGGTTTGGCAGCGGTATCGAATTGCTCGTCGGGGTTGCCGTTGCCATCATCGTTTTTGAGGGCGGTCTGGACATTGATGTCCGCCAACTGCGGAAACTGCAGCACAGCATCTTGAATCTGGTCACAATTGGCGTTATTATCACCGTGGTCTTCACTACGGTCGCTGCTTACACCCTGCTCAGTATTCCGTTTAACATCGCCTTGCTGTTTGGCGCGTTCGTTTCCGCAACCGGTCCCGCAGTGATTACGCCGATAATCCGGCAGATACGGGTGAATACGAAAGTGGCCAGCACGCTTCAGGCGGAGGCGGTCTTGAACGACGGTGCAAGTGTGATACTTGCTGCACTCGTCTTTGAGTGGATTGTCACATCCTTCACAGGCGTCAAAGCCCTTGAATTCCTGTTGATCCGGCTCTTGGACGGCGTTTTCTTCGGTGCGCTCAGCGGGATTATTCTCATTATACTATTACGTAACATACCACTGCTTACGGAGCAGTACGCCCGGTTGTTCACCATATCGATCCTTTTGGCCGGCTTTGTCAGTGCCGAGAATATCGGAAACCAATCGGGTGTGCTCGCAATGGCGCTCTTCGGCATACTGATAGGCTCATCTGATATCCCGCATAAAGAGTCGATAAAGCATTTTAAGGAAGATCTATCGATCATTTTACTCTCGGTCATCTTCATTCTGCTCGCTACCATTATCGATTTCGACGCCATTCGCGCAATTGGGCGCAACGGGGTACTTTTGGCGGTCTTGCTGCTCGTTATCATAAGGCCAGTGGCCGTGTTTGCATCTACGCGGACTTCAGACCTGAAGCGTGGTGAAAAGCTTTTCATCTCGGCAATGGGGCCCCGGGGGGTTGTTCCCGCCTCGATGGCGGTCTATTTTGCCATTCGGCTGAGCGCGTTGGGTTTTGATTCCGAAGCGACCAGTCTCCTCGGCTTGATGTTTATTACCATCATCATTACGGTACTCGTAACGGGAGTTTCCGCAAGCTTTATAGCAAAACGAACAGGAGTAATACCTATGGAAATCTTGATAGTTGGCGGAGGCGGGGTCGGCAGGGCTCTGGCGGATCGGTTCCTCATCCGCGGCGAGAACGTTGTTATCATCGACACCGACGAAGAGAACTGCAAGAAAGCGCTGAGCATGGGCATACGAGCCATTCACGGTGATGCCGAAGATGTTGCAATACTCAAAAAGGCGGGGATCGAACACGCCAAATACTTCGTCGCAACGACAGACCAGGATAACACCAATTTGCTGGTCTGCCAGATAGCAAAGGCGAAATTCGGATTCACGGGTGAAAAACTCGTAGCACGCGTGAACGAGCCAGAAAACCTTCGGGCGTTTATGGATCTCGGGATTCGCTCCATTAGCCCCATCACCGCCACGGCGACGATGCTTGACGGTATGGTGGGCCACCCCGATCTCTTCACCATGTGCGAGGTCACTGAAGAAGGCGATATACTCGAGGTTGAAGTGTCTAACAAGCGCGTAATAGGAAAGGCGATTAAAGATATCGTGCTACCGAGGGATACGCTGATCGTATTGGTTCGACGAGGGGGTAAATCACTGATCGCACACGGTGATACCCTGCTCCTCGATGGTGATTATGCGACCATCATCGGCAAACTGGGCGCGGTACAGGAAGCCGCGAATATGCTACGGTGATCGTCCGTCCCTCCGTCCGTTCGTTCGTCCGTCGGGCTACCCCAGCCGCCTTTTAAAACGGCTTTAACTGATGACGGTAGTACTTGTAGAACAACTCCTCTGCCTTTTTGACCTGCTCGGGGTAGCGCACCCGGTATTCACGCATCAACGCCTCTCTTTCCGTATGCTTCAGTGCAATTCGCAAGATCTCCAGTACTTGTTCTTTGACCTCTTCGCGCTCGCTTCGCCATTTCGGTATCTCGATAGTCATGCAGAAATCGTGCATCGCGAATTTCCGCCTCAGAATCGGCGAGATAGACCCGATGAGGACTCCATCACCCATATCAACGAACTGCGGTACGCCGATCCGCTTCACACGCTCGGGATCGGTTAATCGTGCATACGACTGCTCGCCATAGGCATGCAGCTCGAAATAAAAGCTCGGGTTGTACTCCAAGATGAGTTGCAGTAAGCGCATACCAGCTTCGCTTTGATAGTATTCGTCAGTTAAAACGCCGATGTATGTGCTGTTCTCTACCAGGCTGGGCACGATAATCGCTTCTCCTGCTTTTACGGTTTCCTGAGCAAGCCGCTCGAGAATCGGCGCGTTATGCGCACCTTCGTCACCGTGCAGACCGCCAACGAACAGTTTTATCGGGCCTTCCTCAGGTGCAACAGCTCGAAACAAGGTTACACCGTGAACTGTCGATTTTTCAAACGTCATTTTCTTGGGGTGGTTGGTGCGCTTCAATCAAAATAACTCCAGATCCTTCGTCACCTTATCAATCTCATCCGCACGAGCAGGCCCTATTCCCAGCGCTGTTACCGTTCCCGGCGGTATTTCTGTCAGGCCCGCATCCTCTACAATTGCACACGGCAGGCCCAGCCTCTCCACATCGTCCCGTACTCCATACAGTTTCGCAAGACTTGGTACTTTCAGTGCGACCTTCTTCTGGCCCTGATTTTTCCAGTTGCGTCGATCGGGCAATGGTGCACGTTCGTAGCTCAGTATAGCGGCATGCGCGGCCTGCACTGCGGCCTTGCCCTTCGACAGTTTCAAGTCCTCCCTGAGGACGATGCATTGCTTATATTCCTGTTGTGTTCTCGTAGTTTTCAACATTTTTGGGTTTCACTCTTTTTCCAATAACTTAGTAATCCGGTTATTGATTTTTTCAAAAAGGGGGTGAGCATAGCCAATCACAAGATCCTGAGCTTCCAAGTAATGATCCAAAGCCCGTTCTTTATCACCTTTCTGAATAAGGACATCACCAATGAGCATCAACGTCTGGGCAGTTCCTTCTCTGCTCTCTATCCCCTTGAATATTTGCAATGCCTTACCGTAATATTCCAGTGCCGTGTCGAGTTCTCCTTTGATTCCACAGACAATGCCCATGTTTCCATACACTGAAGCAATACCCTCTCTTCTGCCTAATTCCTCGTTCAGTTTCAGAGACTTCACGTAATATTCCAATGCCTTCTCAAGGTCGCCTTTGATTTGATAGACAGTGCCTATGTTTCCGTATTGACTAGCCATGCCCTCTTTTCTGCCTAATTCCTCGTTAAATTTCAGAGACTTCCCGAAATATTCCAATGCCTTCTCAAGGTCTCCTTTGATTCGGTAGACAATGCCTATGTTCCCATACACGGAAGCTATGCCCTCTTTTCTGCCTAATTCCTCGTTAAATTTCAGAGACTTCCCGAAATATTCCAATGCCTTCTCAAGGTCTCCTTTGATTCGGTAGACAATGCCTATGTTTCCATAATCGGAAGCTATGCCCTCTTTTCTGCCTAATTCCTCCTCGAGTTTCAGAGACTTTTCGTAATATTCCAATGCCTTGTCAAGGTCTCCTTTGATTCGGTAGACAACGCCTATGTTTCCATACACGGAAGCCATGCCCTCTTTCCAGCCTAACTCCTCGCCCAGTTTTAGGGACTTTCCATAATATTCCAATGCCCTGTCAAGGTCTCCTTTGAGTTGATAAACAATGCCGATGTGTCCCATTGCAATTGATTCCCACGCTTTATCTTTAGTTTTGGTTAGTTCGAAAAGGTGCATCCATGCACTGAATGCGTGCTCTATTTTCCCCCAGGTATACGCCTGAATGCCGACAGAATTAATGGCTTCGTAATTCTCTGTTTGTTTTAGCAAGCTCTCAAAAATTACAGGTTCATCGAGAACTTCAAAAAGGATAATAACCGAATCACGCTCATCTTTGACCCTTTCTAGTGCTTCACTATAAATCCTCTGTTTAGTTTTGAGCGCTAATGGTTGTATGCTTCTCAAATACTCTCTAAAAAGCGGATGATAGAAGCGGTAGATTTTTTCTTCTGATGTTACAAGAATCCTTCGTTCGCTAAGATCGGTAAGTGAAGGATCCACATCGTCACCACAAAAAGCAGCTATCAAATTCAGAGTCAACGTTGCCGGAGCAATCGCCAAGGATTTTATAACCTCCTGCGAATCTTCGTTCAGCGTCTCTAAAACTTCTTTATGAATACGATCGAGATTATGTTCCATGTCATCATCTCTTAACGTATTCAGAAATTGGGAAATCTCTTCTTCTCTATCTTTATTATCACAGATATAGGCAAGCGACCGCGCAACGTACGGATAGCCCTTTGAAAGAGCGACAATCCTGTGCACAATCGCATCTGAAAAATGCGGGCATTCCTTTCTCACAATCTTCTCTATAGCGTCCTCGTTTAATTCCGACAGTTCAACAACTTCGTAAGAACCTGGCCTGATCGTGACATCGGGCAGATACTGAGTTGCAATTTCGAGAACGAACCGCAAGCGATCGTTCCTGCGCGTCGCCTCCAAAATAGTTTCAAAATCCTCCTTCTTCAATTCATGGGCGTTCTCCACAAACACAATCTTATCCTTCGATTTCTCCATGTATTCCAAAATAAAGGGCTCTCGCGGATTCCAACTCAATCCTCCACCTGCGCCTGCTATAAGGGTTGAAACTGAACCTGAGACTCCCGTGAGTCTTTTAGATGGCGCAAAAATCCTGTTTACCTCTTCATAGAAGAATGAACCATTAACGTGATAGCACGGTTTTTTCTTCAAAAAACCCGCTTTTTCCTCGTTTAATGCTTCCTCAACGACGAGCGTTAAGTTTGTCTTTCCGATGCCCCTATCTCCGGTTACAATGACAAAACCGCTGTCTTCAATTTTTTCTTTAAGCTCGTCGATTTTTTCCCCGCGTCCTATAAAGTCGCTTCCATACTGCGGCTCTAAAATTCTACGCATTGCTAATATTTAAAAGAACTAAAAATAAAAGCACATAACGTAACCTTAACGTAATACCGGGGAGTCAAAGAGTGCATGAGCAAGAAAATGGAAAAGAAATACAAACCAGAGATAGTAGAGAAGAAATGGCTGGAGAACTGGGACGATTCACTTTATTATTTTGATACTGACTCGGCTAAGTCGCCGTATATCATTGATACGCCGCCACCGTACCCTACGGGCGATTTTCACGTCGGTAACGCCTTGAACTGGTGTTATATCGATTTTATCGCACGATACAAGCGGATGCGCGGTTACAATGTGATGTTCCCGCAGGGCTGGGACTGTCACGGACTGCCGACCGAGGTGAAGGTGGAGGAGCGGCACGGGCTCTCCAAGCGTCAGATCGAGAAGCATGAGTTCCGAGAGCTGTGCAAGCAACTGACGCGAGAGAACATCGCGCAGATGAAGGGTATGATGCAGAAGCTGGGCATGTCCATTGACTGGAGCAAGGAGTTCGTGACGATGGACGACCGCTACAAGCGATTTACGCAGCTATCGTTCTTAAAGATGTATCATAACGGGCTGATTTATCAAGAGGAGTATCCGGTGAACTGGTGTCCCCGCTGCGAGACCGCAATCGCCTTTGCTGAGGTGGAATACGAGGATCGTGACGCCTCGCTGAATTACGTCCTTTTTAAGAAGGCTGGTACCGAGAACGAGTATGTCGAGATCGCAACGACGAGACCGGAACTGCTCGCGAGCTGTGTCGCCGTAGCGGTGCACCCGGACGACGAGCGGTACAAGGACATCGCGGGAAAAGAACTGGTCGTTCCGATCTTCGAGCATGCCGTGACGGTCTATGAAGATGAAAGTGTTGATCCTGCGTTTGGCACCGGCGTGGTGATGATCTGTACGTTCGGTGACCGGCAGGACGTGCGCTGGTGGAAATTGCATAACTTACCGTTAATAGAATCGATAGACGAGCGTGGACGGATGACCGCTGTGGCTCGGGGTTACGAGGGCCTCAGCGTAACGGAATGCAAAAAGAAGATTATTGAGGATTTAAATGCGCAAGGGCTGCTTAGGAACCAAGAACCGCTGCAACAGAGCGTGGGTGTTTGCTGGCGCTGTAAAACGCCGATCGAGATCATTTCCACGCGGCAGTGGTTCGTGCGCGTGATGCATGACGATATAATAAAAGCGTCAGAGGAGATAGCGTGGTATCCGGAGCATTTCGCCATCCGCTTGAAGAACTGGGTTGACTCAATGGAATGGGACTGGTGCATCTCGCGCCAGCGGATCTTCAGCGTGCCGATCCCCGTTTGGTATTGCTTGAAATGCGGCACCGTGAAGGTTGCCTCGGAAGATGATCTGCCTGTGGATCCCTCGATCGCCAGTCCGAAGGGGCCGTGTGCTAACTGCGGCGGCACGGAATTCAAAGGTGAGGAAGACGTCCTGGACACCTGGATGGACTCGTCACTCAGCGCGCTCTGGGTCTCCGGCTGGGACCTCAATGCAGGGGCACAGTCAGGAATTACGTTCCCCGTTGCACTCCGACCGCAGGGGCACGATATTATACGAACCTGGACCTTTTACACTATTCTCCGCTCGCTCGCACTTGCCCAATCCAAACCCTGGGACACGATCCTGATAAACGGCATGGTCCTGGGCGAGGACGGCTATAAGATGAGCAAATCGCGCAATAATTTCATTTCGCCCGATGCGGTGATTCAAAAACATGGCGCGGACGTATTCAGGCAGTGGGCGGCAATTGGCGGTGCCGTGGGCTCGGACGTCCAATTCAGGTGGAAGGACATCGTCGCAGCGAGTAAATTCATGCAAAAGCTCTGGAGCATTCTACGATTCGCGATGCTTCACCTCGCGGATTACGAACGCGAAGAAGGCGCAGCGGTAAACCTCCGCGTTGTTGATAAATGGCTGCTCTCGAAGCTGAACAAGCTCGTTCGGTCGGTGACGGACTCGATGGAAACCTACAAGTTCGACGAAGCGATGAAGGATATACGAACGTTCGCATGGAACGTGCTGGCCGATGATTACATCGAACTGGCCAAGTCGCGGTTGTACGGCCAGCCCGGCGATGAAGGAAAGGAATCTGCCAGATATGCACTGTACGTGACGTTACAAACTCTTTCTAAGCTGATTGCACCGTTCGCTCCGTTCTTCGCCGAAGAGATGCATTACTACATCGAGAATGACGGGAGTGTGCACAACGCGGACTGGCCTGTGGTGGAACCTGAAATGATTGATAGAGACGCGGAGGCGGAAGGTGACCTCATCGCGGATATCGTTCGAGCAGTCAGGAGATACAAGTCCGAAAAGGGCATCGCGTTAAACGCACCACTGGGTACGCTGGCGATCTACACGGCGGATTTAAATCAGCGGGATACCGAGGACATAGAGAACGCAACGGCAACGAAGGTGGAACTCTGCACTACTACTACGGAGGCGAGTGAACCGGAAGCAGAAGGGACTGTTCTTGACGTTAATGGCACGAAAGTGCGTATAAAATCATAAAGGAGTAACGGTAAGTAAGAGTAATAAGTGAGGGGTGGTCATGGTAAAAGGAAAGGGCGCGAGGAAAGCGAAGAAAGAGGAGAAGAAGGGTGGAGGGGGCCGAGCAGAAGAGCGCGGGCTTATGTCCTCCGCCGGATTGATGCGCTATTACGATGTTGAGGAATCCGCGGTGAAATTCTCACCGAAGATGATACTGCTCCTCGGCGCGTTTATTGGTGTGGCAATCATCGGGCTGGAGATCTATTTCGGTTTCTGGCCACCACCGTGAGTGAATTGAGGTACACGAACAATGCAGCGGCGGCGTAGCGCGGGCATGATCGATATAAGCCAGAAAGGCGAGGTCGAACGCGTAGCGACAGCGTCTGGCAGGATACAACTGAGACGGAGCACGATCGAGAAATTACAAAGCGGCACTACCAAGAAGGGGAATGTGCTTGAGAGTGCAGAACTCGCAGCGATCTTAGCAGTGAAGAAGACGCCGGAGGTCATTCCGCTCTGTCACCAGATAAATATCGCGAACGTAAAGGTTGAATTTACCGTCGGTGAAGAGGATATAAAAGCCTCGGTATCGGTGAAATCCGTGGGGAAAACTGGTGTGGAGATGGACGCGCTTCATGGGTTAGCTGTGGCGTTACTGACGGTCTGGGACATGGTGAAAGCGGAAGAGAAGGACGAAACGGGCAACTATCCGTACACGAAGATAGAAGAGATTGTCGTGGATAAGAAGGAGAAACGATCTCTCAACCAAAGTAACTAACGTCCGGACTTATTTCTTCCTGTTGGTTTCGTCTAACGTAGATGGTTTGGCAGGTAAGAAGTTGACGATCGCGTGAATGTGCCACGTACGGTAATCCAAAGGTCTCTGATACGGAAGCATAACATAGCGATTGCGGTGCGAAACGAGAACTCACAGAAAAGTGCACTTGAAGCCCTGAATGATGATTACATTGAGCTTCTCTGAGCCCGTTTGGTTCGAACGTATCGTTTAAGATTCCGTTCTTTGATATGGTCGCTTTAGCTGAACTCCACAAGCAACTCAAGCGCTGGTGCCCGTTATGCGCTCCCAGTTCTCATGCACGGCGTATAAAATCGCACCGAAGCCGAGACTGACCGCTACAATACGTATGAGCCAGCCGGCAACGGGGATCTGGAAGAGCAGGCTGAGAATGACGAAGCCGAGGATGAAAATGAGCATGTCGTTGGTCTTGACGTTAAGCAGGTTAACAATCGTTCTTCCGAGGGCGAACGAGACGAAGAGGCTGGAGAGCATCACTGCTACAATAAGGAGCATAGCCATAACAGCAGCGACGGGAAAGCCAATGACGGTTATTGTAAGCAAGAATATCACGACGATCGATACGATGATGAGCACAAAACCGACAGCGGTGTCTCTCAACGGTGACTTCCGCACTTCCTCTTCCACGCGGCGGAATTGCGCCGGGAACACCTTAAGCAGGACGAGACCGAGTATAAGGAATCCAATAATCATAAGGATGTAAACGATGGTCATGAGTTGCTGTAACCGTTCTGTAAACTCTTGCAGGCCCTCGCTTCTCTTATAATCTACATGGCCTGCGGTTCCTGTATTCTGGAACTGCTCGGCTCTCACGGTTAAGTTGCCCGCGACCGTACCGGCATTGGTAACCGTACCCCCGGATATGACCGCATCCTTGCTAATAACCGTATCGGAGTGGATATTGACCACACCACCGGCAAGTACCGCGTTCGTTGCACTGCCGCTCACATCGATTTCGCCACCTGCAGCCACAATCTTGCCGCCGACATCTGAATTCGCTACTATTGTTCCGCCAGCGGCAAAAACGTCACCGCTTACCGGCGCATTGATCGTAATATTGCCGCCTGCAAGTACGACGCCTGCAACGGGGGCGTTAATCGTTATGGTATCGCCTGCTGCGAACACATCGTCATCGACCGGTGTATCCACCGATATGTTATCACCGGAGAGCATCTGCAGTGCCAGCGTATGTGGTACGAGGAGAATCAAGACGAGGATAACGAGCACGAATCGCCGCCTCATACGGCACCCGCCTATCAAAGGTCCAAAAGCCATGGTTATGTCTCTATCGTTGGTTCTCAAGGTATAAAAACGTTTCGATTGGCAACCTGTTTGATGTTCTCGTGTTGCCCTGCAGAAGAGCGCAGTTAGCTTGAGTTTTATTCCGCGTTCGAGAAAACGCCCGGTACCTCATTGACAGCCCCACAATTCCGAAAGTAAGATATAGGTATGCGAAGAATATCCGCAGAGGAGAGAGTGCAATGTCTAACTCAAAACGAATGAAAAAGTTCGAAACGGATAAGTGGAAAGAAGAAAAAGGGAGGTCACGGGTATGAAGGCGTTAGGAATAGATCCCGGTACGAGCAGCTTCGATTTTTGTGTTCTTGACGATCAAGCGAACGTTGCGGTCTACGAGGCTTCCGTACCTACGGCTGTCGTGGCCACATCCCCGGAGAGCCTACTCAGCGTGGTGAAGGAAGCGGACGCTGACGTGATTGTCGGGCCGTCGGCCATGGGCTTGCCCGTGACGCATATATCAGACCTGACCGATCTGAAGCTTGCGCAAGCGACACTCGAAGAACACGGAGGTTGATATCGCTATCAGACAGTTCATCATGATGCAGAAGGAACTTAACTTAAACGTCTTCTTTACCCCGAACGTCATTCAGCTCCCGACGGTACCGTTACATCGTAAGCGGAACAAGGTCGACATGGGGACGGCGGATAAGACCTGTATCGCCGCGCTCGCACTCCGGGACTATGCAAACAGACACGGTAGTGACTATCGGAATGCGAATGTCGTGGTACTGGAGTTAGGCTTCGGGTTCAACGCGATCATGGCGATAGAGGCGGGTAAGCTCATCGACGGTATCGGCGGCACGATCTTTCCGGGTCCGGGCTATCTCACGATCGGCGCGATGGACCTGGAAATAGCGCATACGTTAGGGAGCTTCACGGAGGCGCAGCTTGGATTTGGCGGTATCGCGTATGCCGCGGGGGACGTTATTCCACCAGAGGAGTATGTCAAACGACTCGACGAGGAGAATCTTGCCACAGCGTGGAACTCTCTCGTGGAAGGGATTGTCAAAGCGGTTGCGATGGAACTCACCGTTTTTGAAGAGACTGCGACGGAGATTATCCTCTCCGGGCGTCTTACACGAGTCCCAAAGTTGTATGCACTCTTGGTTAAGAGTTTGGAGCGGTACGACATCCCAATCAGAAAGCTGGACGGCTATGCGGAGAAGAGCAAAGAAGCTGCTCAGGGTGCCGCACTCATCGCCAGCGGCCTCGCTGCTGGTGGAACGCACGCGGAACTGGTTGACATACTTGAGTTACGCGGTGCGCGCGGTACCGTTTTAGATTATGTTCGGTGGCCAGGTTTCAATGCAGAAGAGACTATACGTAAGAAGTTGCAGGCAATGAAGATGGCGCTTTAGCCTTAACTCAACCTGTTTCGATTCGTGCACCGGCATTGTCAGCCCCAACGAGCGTCACCTCAGCCTTGCCCCGTGCCTCGGCTTCGATCGTATCCGCAATGCGCTGCGCAGCCTCAGGGCTATCAGTGAAGGCGTAGACGGTCGGCCCCCACGAACTCTGGCCGATACCTAAGGCGCCGCTTCGGTTCAGTATCGGTATGAGCCATTGCGATGCAGGATTGAATAGTTGCTCCTGTACCGGTTGATAAATACGGCCGACGGTCATCTGAAGCTCGGTGAGCGCTTTACCAAAAGCCGCTGCGTTTCGTTCAAGCAGCGCGGGTAACATTTTCGCGGCGAGTACGAAGTAGCCTTTGTGAATGAGTTCAGCCGGCGGTTTTCTGTCCCGTAAGGTGCCAAAAGCCACCTCCTCCGATTCTTTATCTGGGCTCTTCGGCGCCACTAACGGTCGCGCCAAGACGAATCGCCATTCCTCGGGGAAGTCTCCACGAAAGATCAACGGCGGAATCAGTGTCTCTTCTCTCAACCAGATTCGCTCACCAGGTTTCACGGGGAAGCCTCCGGCAACGACGAAGCCACCCATCTGAAACGGGTAGATCCCTCCGGTCGAGGTGCGTTTGAGCGCCTTCACCAATTCGAGGAGCGGCACGTCGAGGTCATAAGCCTTTGTCACCGCTCGCCCCACGGTGAGGCTGAGTTGCGTCGTTGACCCGAACCCCTGGTTTCGCGGAGCGGTGGCCTTGACGATAACTTTAGCACCTTTGAGGTCGAACGCATCCAGGACGCGCTGAGCGTACATTTGGGCATCATCCTTTTCAAAGCCATCAACTTCCAGGCCATCAGCAGATTCTTCAGCCTCAATAACGGTTCGCGGCTCCGTTATAGCCAAAACGGGCGCATAGCCGAACCTACCGAGCGCAAACGGGTCTAAATCGCCTAAATGGAGCCGTGCAGGAGCAGAAATCGTAACGCGCATTTTTGAACACCTTCGTAACTGTACGTTGTGGGATACTCTATTATAAATGTTGCTCTACGAGTTAGGGAATGAAATTAGGGTGTAGCGTAAGCATGATTCCGCACGTACAACCTGCATCTTATTTATGCTAATACTGAGGATGTATACCGACGGATCGGATTTGATTTGATCCGGGTAGGTGATAAAGTATGACACGAGCAGTAGGTATAGATCCTGGCACAATGAGTATGGACATCTGTGCGATTGAGGATGGTAAGGTGTATTACGAGAACCCGCTGGATAATGTTGACTTAGCAAGCAATCCAGAGCAGATAAACGATGCACTCCGCGAAACGTTTCCCGTAGATCTCATTGCCGGCCCGTCGGGTTACGGCGTTGAGCCCACACGGATCGACGAGATCCCGGAACGCATCTTCGAGGACTGGTATTACAATTATATTCTGCTGACCACGAAGGAAGAGATACTGAAAGGGATAGAGGAGGGTATCTTCGGCGCGATCCTGTACAAGAACATGACCGATTTCTCGGTCTGGCTGAAGCGCGAGCAGTTCCCCGTGATGTTCATCCCGGGCGTGGTACAACTGCCGACCGTGCCGTATTACCGGAAGCTGAATAAGCTGGATATGGGCACTGCGGACAAGTTGGCGGTGGCGGTGCTCGGCGTGCATGACCAATCGCGACGGTTTGGCATCCCGTATTTGGATGTTTCGTTCATCCTCGTGGAGGTCGGCTTTGGCTACAATTCGGTCATCGGCGTGGAAGGCGGACGGATCGTGGACGGCATCGGCGGCACGAACTTCCCGGGTATCGGCTATTTAACGCTTTCCGCGGTGGATGCCGAGCTGGTGCAGCTTGTCCATAACTGGGAGCGGAAAGACACCTTCGAGGGTGGTGTGGTTTCGGTTACCGGCGAGATGGACCCTGACGCATTTGTAAGCCGGAAAGACGAGAAGAATGAGATCGCGTTCGAGGCGATGATGGAAGGCATCGAGAAAGCGGTTGCCGAGATGACGGTGTCCGTGAGAAAGCCGAAAGAGATCCTGCTTTCCGGGCGCTGGACGAAACGGAAGGAGATTGCGGACGAACTAACGGCACGATTGTCTGATTACGCTGCTGAGGTAAGACCGTTAGGGTTCTTAGAGGGCGCGGCGAAGACGAAAGAGACGGCGCAGGGCTACGCGATGGTTGCCGACGGGTTAGCAGGCGGCACGTTCAAAGAGTTAATCGAGTGGATGCAGATAAACAAAGCAAAAGGGACGGCGCTGGAATATGTCCATCATCCGAAGCTTCCAGGGCCTCCGGAGAGGTTCGTGAGGTTTAAATAGAAGTGCGGAGAATCGTTAGTATCGTCCCCCTATAGATTCGAAGTGCAGTTCGTGTTTTGTGGCGTAGAGAGGGAAGAAGCCACAAAATATCCAGTAACCGCTAGTGTATTTTCCCACTTCGTTTGCATAATGGAGCGTGTAGAAGCGTTGTAGATGATCTCAGGTGTTTGTTTTTTCAGTCGAGCAAATTGCTATGTCGTCATACCAAAAATAGAGAGAAAAAGCGGAAAGCTTAAATATAGGCTAAAAAGAACAGTAGGATCAGGTGAAAAGATGATGAAAATAAAAGCATTTGGCTGCATGTTTTTGGTGATAGCTTTGGTATTGTGTATGGTGGCAACAGTGAGTGCAGGTGTAACATACAACACTGATACTGTAATGCTAAGCATGGAAAAGACTCAATCCACAAGTACAGTCCATAGGACGGGAGAAGACGCTGCGGATTTCGTCGATTATTCCGCTACTTATTATTCTAAAACACACTCTGGTGCCTATGCAACTACGTTGAAGCAGATTGAATATTACGTCAAGCATGAAATTGAGGAGCCGGAAAAGGAAAAAGGAGAGTACGAAAATACTTTCATTGATGGCACCAGGGGTAATATACTAGATGTTGATTGTGAAGTTAGTTCAGAGGAAGGTTATGGTTCACTTGACCTGAGAGAGGATGTTACAACTACATGCACATATGCGGCAGAGTGGAATCTAGAAGATAAGAATGAGCATGCGTATAGCAGGGTAGGATTAGATGATAATGATGCAATATCCTTCACTGTTCCGGAGGGCTGGGAAATTAGCTCAGTAGAAGATTTGAAAGGAAATTCAACCAGCTCTGATAAAAGAACAGTTAGGGGATTAGCGGTTGCTGGTGAAACTTTTGTAATTAGGTTTACAAAGGCTCAGGTTCCAACACCAAGTCCAACACCAGAAGTAACGCCAAGCCCTACTCCTGAAGAAACACCTACACCTGTTGTAACGCCAACTCCAACGCCTCAAGAAGTAAAAGACTCCGATGGCGATGGAGTGCCTGATGACTACGATTATGCTCCTAACGATCCAAATGTGCAATCACAAGCTGATGTAAAAACACCAGGGTTCGGAGCTATCATTGCGATTGTTAGCATGTTAGGGATGGCTTTTGGGTTGAGACGAAAGAGGTGAAAAATGATAACCACTGACATACCAATCGAGGAATATTGCAAAATTTTTGACGGGCCGAATGTCAGATGTATAAACTTAATCAATGAACATCTGTGGCCTTCAAAACAACAGCGTATAGAAAAGTTAAAGAGTATCGGAACCGTTCGGAAGATAAAAATAAACGATACCTCGGATTTTGAAGATTTATCATCATCAAAACTGCCATGGTATAAAGATAGTTCGAATAAACTAGTAGAATGGCACGACGTTGATAGTATTAACCTGACAGTAAAAGAGGCAGCAGAAAGATTCGGAGACAATCAAATGGGTAATAGGATTGATAAAGAGCTTGTAGACAATCTTAAAAATGGTATTACAGACAATATATGTATTATTTAAATATGCGATCTCTCAGTAAAACAGAGACTTATATTGGACGGAGTACATAGATTTGTTGCCCTATACTATCTCTACTTAGAAAACGAGGAGACGCTCTTAGAAATGCTTGATTCGGATTATGGGATATTTTTAATTGAATTCGAATCTCCAGTCGGTAGTGTTTTTTGTCCCTGGGATTTTATGAACATTTTATATCCTTTAGCAGTAGATAAATAGATAGAAAGAAAACGCCAAACGCTATTTAAAAATAAAATACGCTTACGAGACAAGAAAAATAGGAGGTAATAAGGTGAAAGGAAAAATGAATGAGAGATTCTGGATACTAATAAGTAGAGTTCTGGAAGCATCAGGTATAGTATGCATGATGGTGTTTCTAACGTGTATCTTTCTGCCAAGAGATCCACCCATAGAAATAGCGAGTGTAAAACTATTACTTCCTGTTAGTACAAGCCTTGGTCTCATAGCTCTTGGTGCCTCCATTTTGGCCATAGGTCTATCTATCTCGTCTGGAATAAAGACGAAAGCTCTTACTAGTTTGAATTTTGATGAGAAAATGGCAATGATGACGGGCTATGAAAAAATATTAAAGAATCTGAAAGTGGAAAGGGATAAGATAGAGGATATAATAAGGAATAGGCAGGAGATAAATAATAAGATAAACAATAACGAATCGGAAGAGCTGGATGATATGATAAAGAATAAAAAATGGGTAGATCAAAAGGATATGATAATTCTCCAAGATTGGTTAAAGCTAGAGCATATAAAAGATAATAAAATAGGGCAGAAGATGGAAGGGATACTAGAGCGTTGTAAACATGATTTGGTAATGTCCTAAATTTCGTGGCTTACCTTGAACATCAACAATTCCTTCCATGTCCAAATGTGATCGGTGATGCCCTCAGCCATGCACGGTGTTCTTCCTATGTTCTTCTCACCCTTCTTCGTTTTTATCGTCAACGCAGAATTAACCCTGATCAGGTTGTTGTAGCACTGATACACGTCTAAATGGTTGTCCAACATCTCTTTGCACTTTGAAA
>Ga0307378_10001475_pt1 | contig 38382 bp, 22 predicted proteins | sample UN1MG_FD_202238 | JGI IMG/M metagenome (GOLD analysis project Ga0307378, IMG submission 202238) | Soil microbial communities from Risofladan, Vaasa, Finland - UN-1 | ecosystem: Environmental > Terrestrial > Soil > Coastal area > Acid sulfate soil | place: Finland: Risofladan, Vaasa | collected...
CATTTATCTAGCACCTCTTATCTTTGCACGTCCTCAAACCACAATACTCCACTGACCACAGAAGCAACTGGTCTCACAGGTCAGACAAGATAACGCCACCAGCCCCGTCAGTCAATTGCGACCCAGTGTCTGGGCGGCGGCCCATAGGTGCCCACGGCACAGCCATGTAGGGGCGGTTCACGAACCGCCCTTCGCCCTACGGAGCCCCGATCGGACTAGACCAGGGCGATTCGTGAATCGCCCCTACGGTGCCCGATGTTTTTGGACAGCCTCTACAACTGGCCATGCCACCCAGGCCCAGGGTAAGGGAGCGGAGGCTCTCCGCCGCCCCTACATGAATGTGAACGAGGCGCTCGAGATGTCGGTTATCATGTTGAAAGTGCCCTGCTCGAATATCGCTGTCATCCAGGTGTATTGCCCAGTCGCGAAATCTTCCGGGAAGTCGTAGATGAGCACGAGCACCGTTGGCATCATCGTCCCGGACGGCAGCATGCCGCTCATAAACGGCGCCGGCAGGTCCCCGCCAGGATAATAGAAGAGCGTGCCGTCAGGCAGCATACAGGCGATCTGGATGTCGATGTCTATGTCCGGCCCCGGATTCTCGTAACTTATCGCAACCGTCATCACGTCCCCCGCGTGGTACTCCTCGCTGTCGGTCCCTATCGTTATCGTGGGTCCAGGCGGCTTGACGCCCGACTCGCGGCACAAAAGGCCAGCCGGCGTTGCGAACCAGACGTCGCCGTTCGGGGCTATCGAGATGTCGCGTATCTCGTTGACGGGAATGCCGCTGTCGATGTCCCACATCTTCCACTCGTGGCCGTCGAAGTAGCCCAGGCCGTCGGCCGTGCCCACCCAGACGTTGCCCTGCGCATCGCACTCGATGCAGTTGATAGCGTTCGAGGGAAGCCCATCATCGACCGTGTACCGAGCCAGCTCCCCTGAAAAATCCACCAGGGAGACTCCTGTATCCTTGAACCCGAGCCAAAGCGCGTCGCGGCCTGCGCAGGCCATCGCCGTTACGTTCTGATACTCGGGCAGCCATCTGACAACGCTGTTTCCGAGAAAGGCCGCGACGCCCGAAGGGATGCTGACCCAGACCTTGCCGAGCTCGTCGAGGGCGATGGCCTGCGGACTACCCCACGACTCGGTTGGCCAGGACATCCAAGAGGCGCCGTCGTATCGGGCGAGGCCGTTTAGGGCGCAGACCCAGAGCCTGCGCTCGTAATCGCAGCAGAGGGCCTTGCAGTAGCTGAGCGGTATCCCATCGCTGCCGGCCCTGGAGTAGTTGATGAACGTGCCCTGCCACTTCCGCAGCATGCCCTGTTGGCCAAACCAAATCGCGCCTGTCCCGTCGAAAGCGATGTCATAGACGGCGTTGACGCCGTAGGCCTCCGGGCGGTAAAGGACCTCCCAGTTCGGCGCGTCGTAGTATCCGATTTCGGCCTGTCCACACCCGTAGAAGACCTTGCTTCGCTCATCGACGGCGACGGAGTGCACGTCGTTGCTCATGACCGTATCGCCGGGAAAGTTCGTCCAGAGGCCGTTCTTGTAGCTCGCTATGCCCTGAGTGGTGCAGATGAACACGGTTCCGTCCGGGGCGCAGGCGACGCCCATGGTGACGTTCGATTCGAGGCCGGAGTTGAGCGTGTTGAAGGTGGTCCAGCTCTCGCCGTCGAACATGGAGACACCTGAAGTATAGTCGCCGACCCACACCCGGCCGTCCGGACCTACATCTACAAACATGGGCATATAGCCAGCAAGACCGTCATCGGGCATGTATGAGTGCACCAGGACGCCATCCTGAAATCGATGCGCCAGGTTCATGTCCGTTATCCATACTTCGCCCGACCCGCCGACGGCCATGTCCGTCGGATCAAGGAGGGGCAAGTCGTCGAACACCCTCCACACGCCATCTCTGTACCTGGCAAGCCTCCCTCCCTGTCGTGAGACAGCGAACCATCCCGTCCCGTCTTGCTCGAAACATATTTGTTGTGCATAGAAGCTAGGTACACCTTCTACAGAGCGCCAGATTTCGCCGTCGAAGCGCCAAAGCTCGCCCCACAACGAGCACCACACGCTTCCGTCGGGCGCCGCGGCAATAGCCCCAATGTTACCCGGGAACTCGTGCCAAGCAACGAAATCCTCAGCTATGCAGAAGACCTTGTTCCACGAGCCGACCCACACCCGGCCCTGAGTATCGATAGCGAGACCTATCGACCAGGTAGCCGCCTCAACGCGGTAGGTCTTATACTCGCCCGTCGATGGCACGAAGCTAACAACTCCTCCGGGACCGGCCCTAAACCATAGGGTCCCGTCAGTGCCCACCTGCGGGTAGCTGACACCCGTAGCGCAGAACGGATTATCATAAAGCACGAAGTCGCCCGCATTGACGATGCCGCAGAAGAGAACAACGAAGCAAATGAAAGACAGAAGACTCTTCATTTTCCAACTCCTCTCTTGATTCTTCACAGGATTAAATGGGGGGCCGGACACTCCCGGTCCCCCAGACCTCTTAAACTACCTCTTCAGCCTATCCGCCGCAGTCTCCGGTCATTAGGCTGTATGGCAGGGAGCCATCCGGATCTCGGCTATCGCAATCCTCGCACTGGAAGTAGTAGTAATAGGTGCTGTTCTCGTCCAGCTCCAAAGCTACGACATGCAAGACGCAAAGCGGCTGAGGGCTTTCGCCGATCTCCGTGAGATGCGGCACAAAAGCTGGGTCCCCATCTTTCTTGATGTACAAATATACATCATGAGGCGGGTCCACCAAGTTGTGGTAAACGCTGAAAGTGAACACGCAGCTGTTGACGCCAGCTACAACGCCGCCGTTGCACAGCGCATCGCCCGAACAGCAGTTATCAGCCCAGACATACAGAGCGATGCCGGCACCCACCACCAAACAGATTGACAAGACTATCAAAGATCTTTTACTCATCGACTATCTCCTTTACTTGAAAGTCGTAGTTTGGTAGGTTTCCCTACCGTTTCTGGCGAGCGCCGCATGGCGCTCAACCTTGCCGGCCGGGGGGCTAATGCCTCCTGGTCGGCTTTCTTCTCAGCTCGACAATTCTTCAGTCTGCATTCTTGGCTGATATCGACCTCCTCTCTCTTAAGCTCATTTCCGATTCTCCCGGCCGAGGGGCTTCAGGTCTCTTGGTCGGCTTTCATGCCGAAAATCACCGAGGTGAAACTTCTGCGCGGTGTGCATAGGTGGGCCTCGTTCGTTTGGGTCGGCCGTCTCCGCCCTGTCCTTGGTAGTTAGTGCGAGGGAGGAGGCTATCGCGGGCAAGAGGGAATAGCGCACGACATTCCCCCTACGACATGTAGCAGCAGTTGAGAATGACGCCGCAGAATGTAGGAACCTCATCCCATTCCCCTATTTTATCCTACAACCTTACTTAAAATATGACGCCTGCAACTAGAAGCGTCAAGTGTTTTTTTTCGGACGTAAACACCGTCCAAAGCACTGCTTTCGTTTCAGGAGAGCACGGAGTTTGCCCAAGACTTGGGTCGGGCAGGTTGTGGCTGTGGGCTGTGCCTGATTGGCCGAGGCAGCCTCAAGCCGCATATCGCTTTGCTCTTCCTTGCCTCTATCTTGACGGCGGGCGGCGATGAGTGCTATCTTGCGGCCGGCACCTAGGGTCATAGGACAACTGGCTGCCTGAGATGTAGTTGAACTTGTTTTAGCAAGATTGGCTGGGTCGGGGCCTTGCCCACACCCGCCAACCTAACTAGCCGGAATGGAGGCGGAATGGCAGTAAATCTCAAAGGACGCGACCTTCTTACGCTCGGTGACCTCACGCTCGAGGAGATCATTCAGATACTTGAATATGCTCAGACGCTCAAGCTCAAGCACTTTGCAGGCGAGCAGCACAGGCTGCTTAAGGGCAAGAACATCGCGATGATATTTCAGAAGCCGTCGCTTAGGACGCGGGTCTCCTTCGAGATCGGCGCCGAGCACCTGGGTGCACACGCCGTCTATCTTGCCCCGGACGACATCAAGCTCGGCGATCGGGAAGGCGTCGCGGACACCGCGAAGGTCCTGTCGCGATATGCGGACTGCATTGTGGCAAGGGTTCTCGAACATAAGACAGTGGTGGACCTTGCGGAGTTCGCGAGCGTTCCAGTCATAAACGCGCTATGCGACACTTATCATCCCTGTCAAGTTCTGGCGGACTTGTTGACGATATGGGAGAAAAAGGGCGAATTCGATGGCCTCAAGCTGGCCTTCATCGGAGACGGCAACAATATGTGCAATTCGTTGATGCTTGGCTGTTCGGCCGTGGGAATGGATGTTAGTATCGCCACGCCACCGGGGTACGAGCCGAACCCTACTATCGTTGAGCGGGCGCGGGAGATAGGCTCCGCCGGCGGGGCGGAAATCCTAATCGGAAATGATACTAAGGAGGCGCTCAAGGACGCTGACGTGGTCTATACCGATGTCTGGACCGGGATGGGGCAAGAGGATGAGGCCGACAAGAGGAGAAAGGACTTCGCCGGCTACGGGCTGAACGCCGAGCTGGTATCGGTCGCGGCCCCGGACACAACTATACTGCACTGTCTTCCCGCTCATTACGACGAGGAGATAACCTTTGACCTAGTCCACGAGGACCCGCGGTCGGCAGTCTTTGATCAGGCCGAAAACCGCATGCATGTGCAGAAGTCGGTCTTGGCGCTGCTGGTTAGGTGAGGTCTGAGATGCGTTTCTCGTTTAGGGCTCGTGTTGCTTGGGATTCGCAAGGTGGTCATACTTGGTGCCTGCCGTTCTTAGCCGTGCCTGGGATTGAGGGCAGCGTTCTGTGTGTTGAGGTCAACCCCGTGGGTTTGTAACAACAGCGTTATTAAGAATAATTTGTAGGCTTCCGCATGGAGGATTGCCATGAACAGACCGAACAGATGTCTGCTCGCGCTCCTGCTCGCTACGATTCTCGTCTCGAGCGTTAGCGCCTCTTACATTAGAATAGGGCTTTACGACGGTTCCGTAGGGCAGGTTACCGACATCACGGCCCTGTGCGAGGACCTTTTCAGCTTCAGCCCGACGAACGTCATCCCTATCAACTTTTCGGGAGATTCTATCGTAGATGGCTACATCGCCTTCAGTGAGAACACGCTTCAGATGTCCTATTGCGACGCTCGGACCTGGGCTGTCGTGCCGATCGGAGCCTTCGCCGCGGACGTCTTTGCATTCCAGCCCAGAAGGCTTTCCGTTGTTCATCGGGAGGGACAATTCGATGAGTTGTTGGCCTGGGATTATGGCCAGATAGTGCTGTTCGACCTCGATGACTTCGAGGCGCAGGACGTAACGATGGAGTTCGCTGGGGCGCTGTGCGTTTCAGGCGTATGCCTAAGCGACTCGTCGAACCTAGACGAGGCGACGTTGGCCTACGACGGAGAGAACTGGTATCTCGGCCTTGGCTACATCACGGGCTTTGTGGACGCTCTTTTGGGGCCAGGCGTGGTTCGGCTCACGCCGCTCAACGTTGTCGGCTCGACCGCGGACGATGCTATTGTCTTCGTTTTTGAGACGGACAACACACCGCCGGTCGCGGAGTTTACCATCTCGCCCGAGGCCGGTGATTCGAGCACAACGTTTGCGTTCGATGCCTCGGACTCATGGGACGCAGAGGATGAGGCGGACAGTTTGATGTCCCGCTGGGACTTCGACTCTGACGGCAGTTGGGACACTGAGCTTTCATTCGACAAGGTCGCGTATCACAGCTTCGGGTCGTCGGGCGAAAAGCAGGTAACCCTTCTCGTGATGGACACCGATGGTGCCACGGGAAGCAAGACAAGTGCTCTGGTGGTCAGCAACGCTCGCCCGACAGCGGCCTTTGTGGTTGCTCCCGAGACGGGGACGGTGGGCACGGTCTTCTCGTTCGATGCCTCGGGGTCGTCAGACTACGAAGACGCGACCGAGGAGCTCGAGGTGCGCTGGGATTTTGAGTCGGACGGCACGTTCGACACTGATTTCACGAGAGAGAAGACTGCGCACCATCAATATGACCGTCCACGGCTCTACACAGCAACGCTTCAGGTTCGGGATATGCAGGGCGGGCTCGGCCAGACGACGGACGACCTCGAAGTGGCAAACCTAAGCCCGTCCCCTTGCTTCATGGCCACCCCAGAGGAAGGCACAGTGATTACCGATTTTGAGTTCGACGCAAGCTGCTCAAGCGACACGGAGGATTCGCTTGATTCGCTTCGGGTCCGCTGGGATTGGGACGACGACAGCATCTTTGACACCGCGTTTGGCTTCGACAAGACCGCACATCATCTCTTTGGGACTGTTGGCACGCACGTGGTTCGTTTGGAAGTCATGGATTCGAGTGGCGGAAGCAGCGTATGCCTGAAGAACATCAGGGTAATCAACACGCCTCCGACAGCGGCCTTTCTCGCGTCGCCCAACGAGGGGACCGTCAGGACGGCTTTCTCCTTCAACGCCTCGCTCAGCTCAGACTTGGAGGACCCGGCGCCGGAACTTCTGGTGCGTTGGGATTTCAACTCTGACGGGACCTTCGACACTGATTTCACAACGTTCAAGACCACCTCTCGAAGTTTCAGCACACCGGGCCAGAAGACGATAACGCTCGAGGTTGCTGACACACAGGACGCTCGCTCGACCACGACGCGGACGGTTACCGTCTTGAACACCGCCCCGACTGCCTGTTTCGCGTTTACACCGGCGACAGGCGACACTAGCACCGAGTTTGCGTTTGACGCGTCGTGCACGACTGACTGGGAGTCTACAGCCGGGACGCTGGAGTTCCGCTGGGATTTCGAGGGAGACGGGACATTTGACACGCTGTTCTCTGACCAACCGACTGTGCATCATAAGTACGAGAGTCCAGGCACCAAGACGGTAGTGCTTGAGTCGCGGGATGAGCAGGGCTTGTCTGGCCAGACAAGCCGTTCGTTTTTTGTGGCGCAGGGCAACTTGCCGCCGACCGCATGTTTCGAGATTGAGCCGCAGTCGGGAACGACCGAGACGGCGTTCGAGTTTGACGCGAGCTGTTCGAGCGACCCCGATTCGGCCGATACCTCGCAGTTGCAGGTGCGCTGGGATTTCGAGGGAGATGGGGCTTTCGATACCGCTTTCAGCCACACGAAAGTGGCTTATTTCACGTTCGATACGGCTGGCTACAAGACGCCGACGGTAGAGGTTATGGACGAAGAGGGAGCAACCGATACCACGAACCAGCGCATCTTCGTTCAAGAGATGAACTCCCCACCAGTCGCATGCTTCACGTATGCACCTCAGACCGGGAACACAGCCACGGAGTTCTCCTTTGATGCCTCGTGCTCAAGCGACCCTGACGGCACATTCTCGACGCTCAAGTTCAGGTGGGACTTCGACGGGGATGGCACGTTCGATACGTCATATATGAGCTCACCTACCATAACCCACCAGTTTGCGGCGCCGGGCACCTGGACGGTGATACTCGAGGTCATCGACGCACCTGGTGACACAGATACAGCGCAGAAAGATGTCGATGTTGAGGCGGAGAATGACCCACCCGAGGCGTGTTTCTCGGTAACTCCTGTGTCCGGCGACACGGCCACATACTTCGAGTTTGACGCCTCGTGCAGCACAGACCCAGACGGGACTGACTCGACGCTTCAGGTTAGGTGGGACTGGGAGAATGACGGGGTGTTTGACACCTCGTTTACCACGACGAAGACCGCGAGCCATCGCTACCCAACGGCAGGCGCCAAGACCGTCAAGCTCCAGGTCAGGGATGCACACGGAGCGACGGACCAGACGACCTGGACAATCGATGTCGAGGAGGGAAACGTTCCCCCGAGCGCATGTTTCACTGTTACCCCCGCAGGAGGGACAACCGAGACCGATTTCGAGTTTGATGCCTCGTGCAGCAGCGACCCGGACGGGAGCGACTCGACGCTTCAGGTTAGGTGGGACTGGGAGAATGACGGGGTGTTTGACACCTCGTTTACCACAATGAAGACCGCAAGCCATCGCTTCGAGGAGCCTGGTCAGCCCACTATCGTCGTTGAGGTTCTGGACGAGGGCGGCGCTACGGGGCACTACGCGAAACAGATAACGGTGGAATCTTCGGGCAACAGTCCTCCTGTGGCATACTTCACCGTAACCCCCGACACGGGCACTGTTGCGACAGTCTTCTTCCTTGACGCGTCAGGCTCGTCTGATGAGGATGAGGCGACCACGGGGACGCTCGAGGTCCAGTGGGATTTTGATGGAGACGGGACCTACGATACGTCCTACACTGTCCAGAAGACGGTTACACACACGTTCGAGGACCCGGGCGCCTACGACATTGTGCTCCGCGTTAAGGACCCGGAGGGGGCGACCGACACCTATACTCGAAGGGTATATGTTTACTGATGTACAAGGGTATGATCGTCGCGGATGCACACTGCGACACTGTGCTAAGGGCGTTAGATGGGCATGACCTGACCCGCGAAGACCCTGACTGCCACATAGACCTGCCCAAACTCCGTGCGGGTGGGGTCGATCTACAGGTCTTCGCCCTGTGGGCGAGCGCCTCGACGGTTCCGAAGCGGAGCGCTGAGAGGTTGCTGGCGCTCTTGGCCGAGGTCTCATCACTCATCTCTTCAGGGTCAAGTTTTGTGGCTCCGGCCCGGTCGTGCTCGGATCTCGAGGTAAACCTCTCGGAGTCTAAAACCAGCCTTGTGCTGGCGATCGAGGGCGCTCACTGTCTGGCGCCGGGCGAGGGATCGATCGACCTTTGTCACGACATCGGCGTCCGGTTGATAACGCTTTGCTGGAACAACTCCAATTGGCTGGCGACCTCCGCGGCCCAGGCGGACACATTTGCACACGGGTTGACGCCATTGGGGCGCGCAGCGGTCAGGAGAATGAGCCAGCGGGGTATAATTGTTGATGTCTCGCACGCTTCGGAGCGGACGTTTTGGGACGTGGCGGAGGTTTGCGATAGACCCTTCATAGCCTCGCACTCCTGCGCAAGGGCGCTTCAGGATCACGCGCGCAACCTGGACGACGAGCAGATTCGCGCGATCGCATACGCCAATGGCATTGTGGGCGTGAACTTCTGCGAGGCGTTCCTGCGGTCGAGCCCGGGTGCTTCCATTGACGACGTGATAGCCCACATTGAGTACATTCTCTCTTTGGTCGGCGACAATCATGTCTGCTTTGGGTCGGATTTTGATGGCATTCCGGTGGGGCCTGAGGGACTGGAGAACGTAAGCAAGCTGCCGTCTCTAGTGGACAGGCTTCTCGAGAGAGGGCACACGGAGGCGACCGTTCGCAAGGTTGCCGGCGAGAACCTGCTTAGAGTCTTCAGAGAAGTCTGTGGATAGCTGCGACGAAGGGCAATGACTGCCTATTTCTCGACACTCGCTAGGCTGTGGGGAGCGAGTTTCGGCCTCGGCCTGCTGGCCTGGCCCGTCATCATGTTCCCCTGCAAGCCTCTCCGCGACCGGGGATATGCCATCAGCAAAGTTTTTGGGACCCTGCTTGTAACCTACGGCGCGTGGCTCGCATCATCGCTCAAGGTTGTGCCTTTCGGCCTGCCTTCAATCCTTACTTCCGCAGCTGTGCTCGCCATAACCTCGTCCCTAACGCTCCTTCTGAGGCGCAAGGAGGTCCCGACTCTCGTCAAACCCCGCCTGCGCTCGATCGCCCTGACCGAGGTCGTGTTCATCGTCATCCTGGCGTTGATTCTCCTGCTGGTCGGCTATTATCCGGACGTAACGCCGGGCTCGGAGGGCATGATGGACCTGGGCATTCTCAACTCCGTATCCAGAACCGATTACTTCCCTGCGAAAGACGTCTGGATGAGCGGCGAGAGCATGAACTACTACTACTTCGGCCATGTCCTCGTGGCCGCGGTTGCGAAGCTCTGCCAAATGACCCCTGTGGCGTTCTACAACCCCGCCAAAGCGCTATGGTTCGCTCTTTTCTGGCTCGGGATATTTTCACTGGGTTTCTCGATGACCCGGCGCGCCTCATACGGCTTCCTAGCCATTTTCTTGGTCGGGATAGCGGGGAACTTCGACGCCCTACTGCAACTTTTGGCGCTCTGTAACCCCCTCTCGCTTGACTGGTTCGGCTCCTCGAGAATCATCCCAGACACCATCAATGAGTTCCCATTCTTCAGCCTGCTGTGGGGTGATCTGCACGCTTACGTCCTCTCGCTTCCGCTCTTTGCGACGTCCCTGGCCCTTATCTACTGCCTGAATGGGCGACTCACACCAAGGCGCGGGCATTCTGACAGCAGGGAAACCCCATACGGGCTCATCGTCCTCTTGGCACTGTGCGGAGGCGCGCTCATGGTAACGAACGCCTGGGACTTAATCTCGATGTCACTTGTCCTGTTTGCTGTTGTGATCTCCGCCCTGCCCCTTGTGAGAACTGGCCTCCTGCGGCATGTTATCGCCATTGCCAGGACTACATTCCCGGTTCTCGGCGGGGCAGTGGTTCTATTTCTCCCCTTCATACTCTCCGTCTCGCAGAACCGCCCCATCGGCTTCGTCAAGGAGCGAACCGATTCTGCCGATTTTGTGGTTGTCTTCGGGGTATTGCTCGTGCCGATTCTAGTGGAGGCGCTGGTTGCGATTCGTTTTGCACGGGTGGGTCATGCAGGGCCAAGTGGTGGGACGTCGTGGGTGGTCCGGGCCTTTTTTGTTGTCTGTCTATATGTCGCTTTGGGGCGGCCAACTTGGATGCTACTCCTATTGGTCATCCCGCTGGCAGTCCTGGGATACTTTCACATGGGTAGGCTAGTTTCCGGGCGGGACAAGGATGAGTTAGAGGCTTGGCTCTCACGGGGTCGGTTCTTCGCGGTCCTTGTGGTCTCGGGGGCGCTGATAGCTTTTTCATGTGAGATGTTCTATGTAGAGGACGTTTACAGTGGAGGTCTGGCTCGGATGAATACCGTCTTCAAGCTTTACTTGCACGTGTGGGTGCTGTGGGGGGTCTCGGCGGCGTGCGCGGCGTGGGTGCTCAGAAGCCATTTGCTAAAACGACTGGGCCATGTCGCTAGACCAGCCGTCTGGGGGCTTGTTATCTTCTGTCTTGGCTCGGGCGTGCTCTATCCGCTGCTGGCGCCGATCTCCAGAACCAAACTCTTCTCGCAGGCCCATACTCTTGATGCGGACCGGGCCTTCAGGAACAAGTATCCTTCCGACGCTGCCGCGGTCAAATGGCTTCTGGAAAACGCACCAGGTCAGCTTGTCATCGCGGAGGCTAGCACATCCGCCTACGATTGGCCGGGCCGAATCTCTGCTTTCAGTGGGCACTGTGCAGTAGTTGGTTGGTGGGGACATGAGGTAGGATGGCGGGATGAGTTCGAGGCGATACATCACAGAGCATTCGAGATCGAACGGCTCTTCAGGTCGACCGACCCAAACGTGACCATCGATGTCATCTCAAAATATGGTATTCAGCTGATCTACTATGGCGAGGTCGAAGGGGAAATCTATGGGGAGGCCGGGCTTCAGAAGTTCCAGTCAGCTTTTGAGACGGTCTATGCCTCGGACGGGGTCAAGGTGTTCGACGTGAGGAGGCCCAAAATGAGTGTCGAGGCAGGCGGATGAGCACTGACAAGAGGGCCTACGATGTCTTCTTCTTTCTGTTTTTGGCTGTCGCTCTGCTCTCCGTTTTGGTGCGGTTCTGGAACCTTGATGTCAAGCCGCTTCACCACGACGAAGGCGTCAATGGCTTCTTCTTGGACAACCTGATCGAGCAGCGCGGCTATCGCTACGACCCCCAGAACTACCACGGGCCTATCATATACTACTTGGCCGCTCCGGCCGTCAAATCGTTCGGGAGAAGCATCTTCGCTCTTAGGTTCGTGCCGGCCCTTCTGGGCGCACTGATGGTCGTCCTATTCTGGCTGCTCAAGGAACGTCTCGGGAAGTTCCCGGCCGTCTGTGCGGCTGCGATGGTCGCGGCGTCGCCGACTCTTGTTTACTACAGCCGAGAGTTCATTCACGAGATATATCTGGTCTTCTTCACGTTGGCCTTCTTGCTCTCTGCCGAGGACTTCGCCAGAACACGCAGGCCCCGGATGCTTTTATTATCCGGACTATGGCTCGCGCTCGGCTTTACCACCAAGGAAACGACTCTGCTTCATTCGGCCATGATGCTCCTTGCTTTTGCCTTGGCGATGGGCCTAAGCCCCGACCGAGCCCCAGCGCGGGCAAGAGACCTCCTCCTCCGCCTCATGTATGCGCCCGCACGAGCGATAATGTCGATCATCAAAGACCAGCCCGTAGCATTTGCCGCGTCGCTTGTGCTCTTCTGGGTTGTCATCGTAACGTTCTTCTCATCCTTCTTCACAAACTTGAGGGGCATCGCCGACTTCTTCGCCGCATTCACCACTTGGACAAGAACGGGGCTAGAGATGAGTGGCCATTCCAAGCCCGCGTTCTATTTTTTGAGGGTTTTGTGGGAGATTGAACCGCTGACGCTTCTTCTGGGTGCGCTTGGGGTAGCGACGAGCCTTCGGTCGCAAGATGTTCTTGAGCGATTTGCGTCATTCTGGGCCTTACTGACGTTCATAGTCTATTCTGCCGTGCCATACAAGACGCCGTGGCTTGTCATGGACATCATGCTGCCGCTGGTCATCTGCGCTGCCTGTTTTGTCAGGCGGGTCTTGAAGGCGCTGAAGGGTCACCGTGTGGTGGCTGCGGTCTGCGTTGCCGCCTTCGTCGGAGCCGTCGGTTGGTCGGGGGCACTGGCGTGGGATGTTTCTCTGGTGCGATATGACGACAACGAGATCCCGATCGTATATGTCCAGACATTTCGGGAGATGAATGACCTCGTCAGCCGGATAGATAGAATCGCCAAGCGCGTCGCCGGCGACAGGACGTGTATCTATGTCTTCGCCAAGGGCCAGTGGCCGCTGAGCTGGTACTTGCACCGTTTCGACAGTAGGTTTCCAGAGACCATAACGGCTCGCAAGGTTCTCCGGGCGGATATTATTGTCGCCTCGCTCGATCAGGAAGAGGAGATTGAGGAGCTGAGCAAGGGCCGGTTCGTTGCGGAGCGATTCAATCTGAGGCCGCAGGTCTCGCTGACGGTGTTTGCTCCCCGGCGATATGCAGCCCTCTTACAGCCACCCCATAGCGAGGGAGAGATTTTTCTGCCGCTCGACACGAAAGTGCCGCTCGAGACCGGCCTGGTCGCGAGATACTTCAAGGGGCCGCAGCTGCTTCCTCCTGCGTATCGGGTGGAGGTCCAAAACGTTGTCGATTTCGAGTATGAGAAGGACTTTGGGAAGGATTTCGATGCCCCAGCAAGCATGCGCTGGGATGGCTATCTCCGGGTCCCCAAGACAGGGCAGTATGGTTTTCTCATCACGTCCGACGACGGTTCACGGTTCTTTGTTGATGGTGTCCTGCTCATAGATAATTGGGGCGAGCACGCTGCGGCGACCAGGGCCGGCAAAGCGACGCTGGCCGCGGGTTACCACCGCATCCGTGTTGACTACTTCGATGCTGGGTGGGGTGCTGTAATGAAGCTCGAGTGGGACCCACCCGACCGCGACGCTGAGCTGCTGACCCCCATGTTTCTCTACCACGCAGCGGCCGCATTTGTTGAAGACGACTACCCCATACAGGCGCAGCAGTAGCACCCGTGCGGGTGCGCACCTACTCAGGTTTGTCGCTCTTGACCCGGTCCTCGATTATCCGTTTGGATATCTGCGTCTTCTCCCGGATGAACCGCAAAACTAGCTCCTCATTGTAACTGGGATGCTTGTCGAAAAACGTTGAGGCGAAGTGGATCATGTTGCCGACCACGCACAGCGGCTGCGTTCCTGGGTTACGGTCTCGGACGGCGATCCCGACACTTCTAATGCCCTTTTGGGCGAGTAGTTTCAGCTTGGCCTCACGCGAGCCCATGTTGTAAACGGGCGTCACGAAATCAATGCCAAACTCACGGTAGAACTGGCGAATGGCCTTGATGCTCTGCGGCATTTGTTCGACGTAGTAGGCGGTCTCGCCCGATGAGCCATCACTCGCCGTGTTGAGGCCGTGCTCGAGGCAGTAGATGATGTTTGCGGTGTGCATCGAGAGCTTACAGGCCAGGCACCATATAAACCTCGACTTGTAGTCTTTGTAATCTCGGACGGCGCTTCTGACGAATATGCGCTGAAAGATGTCTTTAACGGAGGTTATCACGTGTATGAATCGATGTGGTCCGAAGACCTCGATCAGCCCATTTGACCCCTTCCTCGCCCATTTCAGAAACAGCTGGCCGTATCCATAGCTGTAGGTTATGAGGTGGAGCCTCTCGAACTGCTCAAGCATGATTATTGCCGAGGCGGAAGAATCTAGGCCCCCGGAATACATCAGCAGCGCCTCGTTATTAGACATACATTCTCCCCAGTTTTGTGCTAGTGGTAACGCCGGATGCGTTTGAGGGGAACGATAACACACTTCGAAGCGGTGTCAAACGGCGCAAGGGTCAAACCCGCTTTAGGGGTGCAGGTCAAACCTCAGGCGGGCGGCTGCCAGCGGCTGGCAAGCATCGGTTCCGGTCAGAAGGTGATCCGCTTACCAGGCGCGGCTACTCCACCGGATAGTGGCAGCCGAGATCGACTTGGCCTGTGTCGAGAGACCCATCGGCCTGCGTTGTGAAGTCCGAGAGTCCCGCATCTTCAGCGGACACGTTGCCAGCGTCTATGCAGCTGCTCATCGGGTCGAGATAGTAATCCCCGAGGGGTCCCTTGACGAAACGAGGGTCCTCGAAGATGTTGCCGGCGCCGTGATCGCTGGGGTCTGGGAGACAGCAATACGTGGCTCGGCAGTTCCAGAGGTCGTCGCCGTTGTCCCACACGATCGAGTTCTGAATGACCGGGTGCTCCCTGTAACATCTTATGCCGGAACCATCGTTTCCGACGATTGTGCAGTTGGAGATGAGACCTGTGCAGCCCCAGCACCAGATTCCTGATGCTCCGCCGTAGGACGCCTCGCCTTTGACAATCAAATTGTTGACTATTGTCGAGCTGCTCCTCGGGAAACAGGCTATTCCAAAGCCATAATTCCCCGCAAGCACGTTGTTCGTGATGATGGGCTGGCTACCCTCGGCGGCGCATATCGCCCCGACGAGCCCGGAATTCGTCGTGAATAGGTTCGCAGTTATGTCCGGTGATGCCTCGAGACAATAAAGTGCCCCGACCCCCGTCGATGTGTTGTCTGAAAAAGTGTTCCCAAAGATCGCTGGCGAGGACTGGTGGCAGTAAAGACCGCCGGCGAGTGCGTCATCGCCCGTTACCCAGTTGCCCGAGAACTCGTTGCCCTCGAGTGACCCTGACGCCATCAAAAGGTGAACCCCTCCGACGAGGCCTGACCCACTTGTGGCTGCATTATCGACGATTGCATTTCCCTTTATGATGAGCGAGCCACCCTGAGCATATATCGCGCCTGCAAGAGCCCACTCGCCAGTCGCGACGTTGCCGGCAATGGTGTTGTTCTCGATGATCGGAGAGCTCTGATCAAGATAGATGCACCCGATCGAGTCGCCAAAGTTCTGACTTATGGTGTTGCCAGTGAGACTGGGGGATGCGTTGATGATGAACATTGCGCCTCCATAACCAAGGCGCCCAGTTGCCGTATTGCCTACGATAATGTTGTCCCGAAAGACCGGCGAGCCGCCGAGGCAATATATCCCGGCGCCCATATCAGCTGTGTTCTCGGTTATCCTGTTGTCAGCGAAAGTAACAAAGCTTGCGGAGCACGTCACCCCGCCGCCATTGGTTGCCTTGCCGCCGGTGATCGTGAAACCCTCCACAGCGGCGTTCTGCACGGCGCCAACATTGACCACCGTCGATGAGCTCTCCGCGTCGAGCAGCGTACGATTAGCCCCCTCGCCGATGAGCGACACCCAGCTTTTCATGTTGAGCGGGAAGCTCTCGCCACTGTGCGAGGCCGAGTAGATTGAGGCTGCGACATGAACGGTGATAGGCTCGGTCTCGGTTGGAGAAGCCGTTGCGAGGGCATGAGTGATCGTCTTGAACGGCAGCTCGGCGCTTCCGTCGTTTCCGTCGCTGCCGCGCTCGGCGTCCACATAAATGTCTTGGCCAGTGCCGAGATAGCTGAAGGTAATAAAGGACAGCTGGCCTGGGAGCTCAAGCTGGCCTACATGAGTAATGGCCGCGAATATGGTGACCTCGCCCGGCTCATCAATGGGTGGAACATCGCTCGGAAGGCCGATAGAACAGACCGAAATGTGCTCAACGTTGAGCCCGCTCGGCAGATAGACATTCTCGACCCAGGGAAGTATCGATTCGGTGAATCGGCCACCGGCAAACATAAAGAGAGACCTTTCAGACGGGATCAGGCCAACGTAAATGCTCGCATTGAAGCCCCGGTCAGGATTGCGGACAGACACGTCGGTCTCGACGTTCTCGCCGCCTCGGTAGCTCGGCTTGTCAGTGTGGATTGAGACCGTCGGCTGCGCAAAAGTTGGTCCATGCAATAGCCCAAACAAAGCGGCCAGGATGCACAAGCCTGCCGCCAAGCCGCCTGGTCGATACAGATAATTAAGCGTCATTCTCTCACCTCTCCAAGTTTTGACCATGCCATACATATTAAAAGCATAACGATAATAAGTGCGTTGATCACGCAGAAATCGCTCATGCCTGGTGCAGTGTGTTTTTGTTCCGTTGATGGGAGACTATCAGGATCGATGGTGAGCTTTTATGGACAGTACAATACGCTATAATCCGTTAGCGAGTATGGATCATCAAAAAATGGAGACGCGCCTTGCCACGCAGTGAGGCACCATTCGGCTACGGCGTGTCAGCGTTATCTCTCTCCAGTTGCGTGACTGTGCCAGTTTCCGGGCGCTGGTTTGGCTGCGTTCTGGCTGCCGTTATTATTGTGCTCACTAGCGTATTCTCGCTTTCTGCTCGTGCGCAGAGCGATGGGGTTGGAGAGGCAATACGCCGGCAGGAGAACAAGCCCGGCGCGACGGGGCAAGAGCCTTTGAGGTGGGCGACTGGTGACAGCAAGGCGCGCAGAAAGGTTGGTCGCATGCTTGAGCGCGTGAGAGGCACAGGCCAGGGAACTGATGGCTACCAGCCGATGGCTCCCGATGCGGTGGGGAAGAGGATGGTGGAGGTTGAGAGGGAAGGGAGTTATCTTTTTTGGGTGCTGATCGGCGTCCCGGGCGCACTCCTCCTCGCTTTTGTGCTGAAGCTTTCGTTCAACGTTTTCGTCAGACCTGTGGTTAGGCCGATTCGGCGCTACCATGGTGCAGGGGAAGCAGTATTACCAAGTATGTCTCAGGTCAGTAAGCTGGCCTCGATGGCGCGGCGTTACGAACGAAGAGAACGGTTCTTGGATGCGGCGCAGCTTTATGAGGCCGCAGACGAGATGAAGTCGATGCTTCTGGATGCGGTGAGTGACGTGCCGGGCGAGCCGGGCGAGCCGCGCAAAAGGCCATTCCTTGAGAAGGCCACGGAGCTTTATGAGAGGGCGAGAGATTATAGGAAGGCGTCGGAGCTTCAGGCGAAGTTGGGCGTGCCGGGCAAGATGAGGCAGCTTTCTCTGCTTCAGGGCAAAGAGTATGAATCCGAGCGGAAATACCTTCTTGCTGCGGACATGTATGCCCAGGCTCAGGACTTCGTCGCTGCGGCCGCGATGAACGAGGCAGGGGGGCATATTCATGGTGCGGCGGCCTACTACGAGAAGGTTGGTGAGAAACTGAAGGCGGCCGAGCTGTATGAGAAGTTCTATAAGCAGGAGAAGATTGACCATTTTGGCAGTATGCATGACCAGAAGGCCTACAATTATGTCCGCAAATACGCTCTCAAGAGCGCAAGGCTTTACGCGACGTGCGGGAGGCTGCGAATGGCCGCGCAGATATTCGCGGAGTTTTCGGAGTTCGTGGCTGCTGGCAAGATGCTTCTCAAGGCTGAGCGGTTTATTGAGGCGGTCAACGTCCTTGTTAGGAGTAATGACTTAGCGCTCCTGAGGGAGGCGCTTGACAAGGCGGATGCAGAGAGGATCGATCCTGAGCTGCTCGCGCGGGCGATGGAGAAGCTTGGCAAGCCTGACGCGGCAGCGACCACGCTGCTTACTGCGGGAAGGTCGATCGAGGCGGCAGCTATTTACGAAAGAACAGGAAACTTGAGCAAGGCGGCCGAGATTTACGAGCGGCATGGCAATCTCGAGCTTGCGGCGGAGCTCTGGGCACGGGCCAAGGAGTTCGAACGTGCTGCGAAAGATTACCTCAAGTTGAATGACAAGGAGGCTGCCATCGAGATGTATCGTCGCCTAGAAGATGTGCGTAAGATGGCTGAGTTAAAGGCGGAACTTGGCGACTTCTTAGACGCGGCCAGATACCTGTTTAGCCTGGGCGCGGACGTGGAAGCCATGTCAATGCTCCAGCGGGTAGAACCAGGCCACCCAGACTTCTTGGATGCGTTTCGCCTTCTCGGTGAACGTCTGATAAAAGACGGCCAATACCAGAAGGCAAGGGACATCCTCGAGCCAACGATTAAGTCCCTCAGTCCCCGCTCACGTGAGGCGACGGAGATTTACTATTTACTTGCCCTGGCCTCGATCAGGGGTAACATGCTCGAAAAGGGGAAAGAATGCCTCGAGCAGGTGCTCGATATCGACTATTCCTTCAAGGATGCAAGCAAGCTTTACGATTCGCTATTGACAGGCGGCAGCTCAGGCCCGGTGAAGGATGAACCTTAGGGACAGGATCAGGCATCTCATCGACCAGGAGCACATCAGCTCCCTACTGAAGCTCGTCGATGACGGCGCCCAGTCTGCAATTCTCGAGGGCCTACGAGGCGCGGCGGCCACGCTCATCATCGCTGAAGTTGCCCATCAGTCCTCAAAGCGTCTCCTGGTGGTGGTCGATGATATGCGAAAGGCCCACTCCATGATGGCCGACCTCGCCTTTTTCCTCAATGTCCGGCGAGGCGCGTATGCGCTGGAAGAGGGAGCCTATCTGATCGCGGATGGGTCGCCAGCCGACACGCGGGATGACATCTTCATCCTCCCGTCGAGATCGATCTTGCCCTTTGAGATGTTCTCACCTCCGCACCAGGAGATGGCGCTTCGGCATCTGGCGCTGCGAGCCGCGCTTACGAAGCGGGCCAAAATCGTAGTTGCGCCAGCCGAGGCCCTTCTGCTGCGCACGGCGCCCAAGGACCTGATCGCCGAGCACGTGCTAGACCTTGCCGTCTTGGAGGAATGCGACATGGAGAGGGTCGCGACAAGGCTGCTTGGTGCGGGATACAAACGTGAATATGTGGTTGAGCTGCCCGGCTCATTCGCCATCCGCGGCGGCATTCTTGACGTCTTCCCGCCGAACGAGGAGCTCGGTATCAGGCTCGAGCTGCTCGACGACCGCATCGAATCGATACGTGAGTTCGATACGAGCACGCAGCGATCGGTTAGAAAATTGCGGTCCGCCGTGATTCCTCCTGCCAGCGAGATCATCCTGACCGAGGAGGTTGCGAAAGATGCGACGAGAAGGCTGCTTTCCATCGAACCTCGTTCAGACCAATACCTCAACTACCAGAACTTGATGGAGAAGATCGAGCAGCTGAACCATTTTAGCGGGATAGAGAACTACCTGTCGCTCATTTACGAGAGCGCCCCGATGACGCTTGATTTTTTCGACGACGATTTCTGCACGATCATAGCGACGACGTGTCCGGTGGAGGAGCTCGTGGCGAGTTTCTGGGAGAGAGCGAGAGATGCGGCCAAGACGGCGACGAGGACGTCGCTTTTTTTCTGCGAGCAGATGTATTTGAACTTTGTTTCTCAGAATGACCTTTTGAGCTTGCTTTCGATGCGACACCGGCTTTTCTTACAGGGCGAGACCTCCATCGCAACACCCATTTCGGAAGATGTATTTAGCCAGTCGCTTGAGCGGTTTTCGTTTGAGACTTCGTCTGTAATTCCGTCCGGAAGCGACGTTGTGCTCATGCTGCTGTCGCTTTTCGGCAAGGGGAGAGGTCCTGCGACGGATACGGTGAACGTGGTCTGCCATACCGCGGAACAGGCCAGGAAAATGAGGCGGCTGATGCTGTCAGACGACCTGGGCCCAGAGGTGCAGGGCGACCCCGATGCTCTCTTTGGCGAGCTCTGCCTCGCTGACCTCTATCGGGAGGGCAGGGCGCAGCTTTTCGTTGGGCGTCTATCTCGCGGTTTTAGGTTTCCGGAGCTTGCGATAACTCTCGTCTCGGAGGAGGAACTGCTCGGCAGCAAGATGGCGGCCAAGAAGCGCCGGCGCAAAGAGGTTGATGAGCAGATGCTCGACTTTGCAAGCCTTTCCGCTGGCGACTTCGTTGTTCACATTGATCACGGCGTTGGCAAATACGTGGGTCTTTCTACGATGCTGGTCGATGGTCGCCCGGTCGATTACATGACGGTGCTTTACGATGGAGAAGACAAGCTTTACGTGCCCGTAGAGGAATTGACAGGCGTGCAGAAATACGTGGCCTCGGGAGACATCAAGCCACGCCTCAACCGCCTGGGCGGCAGCGCGTGGGCGAAGGCCGTTAGTCGCGTCAAGAAGGTCGCACAGCAGATCGCCAAGGAGCTGCTCGAGCTCTATGCGGCCAGGGTGGCGATCCAGGGGTTTACGTTTGGCCCAGACACGCCGTGGCAGTATCAGTTCGAGCTGATGTTTCCATTTGATGAGACACGGGACCAGCTTATGGCGATCGAGGATGTCAAGAGAGACATGGAGACGGCCAAGCCCATGGACCGCCTCGTCTGCGGCGACGTTGGCTACGGCAAGACGGAGGTCGCGCTCCGCGCCGCTTTCAAGACTGCTAGCAACAACAAGCAGGTGGCGGTTCTTGTCCCGACAACGGTCTTGGCTCAGCAACACTACGACACGTTTCATAAACGCTTCGCTCAGTTCCCATTCAGCGTCGAGATGCTGTCGCGGTTCAGGACGCGTGCTGAACAGAAGGATGTTCTGAAGGGTCTGAAAGACGGGACAGTGCAGATCGTGATCGGCACGCACCGCCTCCTTTCCAAAGATGTCGAGTTCAACGACTTGGGACTTCTCGTCATTGACGAGGAGCATCGATTTGGGGTTCGCCATAAGGAGAAGATCAAGCAGAAGAGAAAACAGATTGACGTGCTCACGATGACAGCGACGCCGATCCCTCGGACGTTGCACATGGCGCTTTCGGACCTTCGGGACATTAGCATAATCGACACGCCGCCGGAGGACCGGCTCGCTATCAAGACCAGAATCGCCCGTTTTGACAAGGAACTGATTCGTGGGGCGATAATCAGGGAGATCAGCCGGGGAGGCCAGGTTTACTTCGTCCACAACCGCGTGAAGAGTATTAACGCGATGGCGCACATGCTCAAGCGGCTCGTGCCAGAGGCGCGGATAGTGGTAGCGCACGGCCAGATGGACGAGGGGCAGCTTGAGGAGGTGATGGTGAGGTTTGTTCGTAACGAGTTCGACGTTCTGCTCTGCACTGCGATTATCGAGTCGGGCCTGGATATCCCCTTAGTCAACACGATCATCATCAACCGAGCGGACAGGTTTGGGCTCGCACAGCTGTATCAGCTCCGCGGCCGAGTCGGGCGGTATAAGCATCAGGCCTATGCCTACTTGATGATACCAAACGTGAAGACGCTTACGCCGGACGCCCGGAAACGGCTGGCAGTTGTCAACGAGCTTACCCAGCTCGGCTCTGGATTCCGGATCGCGAATTACGACCTCCAGATAAGGGGCTCAGGCAACCTGCTTGGACCCGAACAGCATGGCCACGTGAACGTCGTAGGTTTCTACCTATACTGCGACCTTCTGAAGGACGCCGTCCGCGAGATGAAGGGCGAGCCAACCGCTGCGAGACTCCCCGAGCCAACGTTCAATCTCCCTATCAACGCTCTGATCCCTGACCACTACATCACCGACTGCGACCAGCGGCTCTACATGTACCGCAAACTCATAGGCGCAAAGGATGAGGTAACAATCGACGAGACCGCCAGCGAGATGCTCGACCGCTTCGGGCCAATGCCCAAAGAAGTGGGAAACCTGCTTATGCTCGCTCGTCTCAAGCTTGTCGCCAAACAGATCGGCCTTAACGTCGTCAGCCGGCGAGGCGCCTCGCTCTATTTCGAGTTCCGCGAGCAAAGCGCACTCCGTGGGGAGGACATCTCGCTCATATTCGCGCAGCACCCCCGCGCGGTCTCGGTCATCTCGCCGTTCGCCGCTGTCGTCCGCGCGCGTTATATCGAGGGCGATACTATCCTAGATATGCTCAAGTTCGTGCTGCTGTCGCTGAGGAAGCTGCTCACCGCCGCGTGAGACAATGTTCACTTAGATATGGGGTTAGAGAAATCATGAATCAGAGGAACGATGAGAAGGCTGTTGCCTACGTCGATCTCCTTGGTTTTAGCAACATGGTTGGGGAAAGCCTAGAGGAAGGAAAACGCGTCCTCAACGACTTCTATGATGTCTGCGAGTGCGTGATAGGTGCCGAGCCTGACGTAACGGGATTTCTTCTTTCTGACTCGTTAGTGGCTTACTGCGATAACAAGCCACTTATGTTGAAAGTCATCAGCAAGCTTTATAGGGAGTGCTTTAAGAAGAACCGGGAATACACAGATCGGAATATCTTCTTTCTAGTTCCCAGGGGAGCCATTGGTGTGGGATTGATCGAGGTTCGAGAGAAATGCAAGCCACCGAATCTGACAGAGGGTTTTGTTGTGAGCCCAGCGTTGGTTCACTGTGTTGAGATGGAGAAGACAGTGAAGGGAGGGCGTCTTTTGCTAGCCGTGAAGACAGATGGCGAGGGGAAAAAGAAGGAAGAGACGGAGCTGTTATGGTCACCTGAAAACCAGGGGATGATATATTGGGATTTCCCCCTTGAGTTGTGGGGTGGATACAGGTATTTGGACTTGCTCTGGTTCTCCGACTCCTCGAAGTCAAGGGCACAACAGAAGCCAGAGATAGAAGAACTCATAGCCGTCGCGAGGGATCTCGTGAAGCACAATACCCAGAACAAAGAGCACTTGCAGAAACACTGTGAGACCCTACGCATTGGTCTGCTTAGCTATTCACGCTTTGTTGAGGCCTTCCTTCGATCTGAGCTGTTTATGGACCTAATTCGGGAATACGAGCAGGGATACGAACACGAGGAGTTCTGGCCGATATGGTTGGGCATGGTGGAAATGGCTCTGTTCAGCCCGGACGGAGAGTGCGCGCTGCCGTATAACCAGGACTTTGTCGGGTTCTGCAAGAAGATCTCGTTGTCGAGAGGTTGGGCCAAGGTTCTATGTGAGATAAACAAACCGGGGCAGGAAGACGTGAAAAGAGAGCTCACCCAGGTTCTCGAGGCGATGCAAATCGCAACGATGTGATCGGGGACAGCCGCAGCGTGTCCCCGAACCCCTCCGCTGCTTTCGTGCCTTGCCCATGCGGTAGAATCAGGAAGCGACCCTTTGCGGCCTTCCACCTACCTACTCGCCCAGCTTGGCGAGCGCCTCCTTCAGGTCGCTCTGCTCCTTTGAGAGACTCTCCCACCTGTGATACAGCCGTTTCAGCTGCTTGCCGAGCTTACGCCTCTTTACCCTGGCGTCTCGAAACTTCGGCGCAGTCCGCTCCGTCTCAGAGTGCGGAATCTGTGCATCCAGCTTCTCGATCTGGGCCTCCGCCTCCTCGATCTCCTCTTCAACGGCTTCAATCTGAGATTTGATGCGCTCAATCTCCTGCGATAGCCTCGTCCTGTCGAGGTTGGTCTGCTGCTTGAGTTTCTTGCCCTCCCGACTCTTCGGATGCGGCGCCATCCTGATTCTCACCTCCTTTGCGCTCGAACCGTCCGGACCGCTGGCTGCGCTGTCCGCAATGTCATCCTCTGCTGAGAGATGGCTTTCCCGGTATAAGTAATCGTTGTAGTTCCCTAAATATGAAGTTACGTGGCCTTCCCTCACCTCGAGAACTCGCGTTGCCATGTTGTTCATCAGCCGGCGGTCATGCGAGACGATGAGAACCGTTCCCTCGAACCTCTGAATCGCGTCCTCGAATATCTGCTTGCCGGCGATGTCGAGGTGGTTGGTCGGCTCATCGAGAACGAGGAAATTGGCGCGGCGAAACATCATCTTGGCGAGAACCAGGCGAGACCTCTCGCCTCCGCTCAGGACCTTCACCTTTTTGAGAACGTCATCGCCAGAGAAGAGGAAGTTGCCTAAAATGCCACGCAATCGGGGAACCATCTCGATCGGGGCAACAGACTCCATCTCCTCAAGCACCGTGCTCTCAAGCGATAGGTCCGTCTCGTGCTCCTGCGAGAAATACTCGAACTTGATGTTGTAGCCGAGCTTTATCTCGCCACTGTCGATCGGCTCCGCGCCGGCGATTATCTTCAAAAGCGTGGTCTTGCCCGCGCCGTTGACGCCAACCACAGCGACTCGTTCGCGGCGCCGGAGCATCAGGTCCAGGCCGTCAAAAACTGTGTTGTCGCCGTAAGATTTTTGGACGCCGGTCAGACGCGCGACATCCTTGCCGCCTCGTTCGGGCTGCGGGAAGTCAAACCTGAAGGTTCCTAACTTGGGCGGTATCTCAATCCTTGTGAGCCTGTCCAGATACTTGATCCGGCTCTGGACCGCGCTGGCCTTTCTCGCCTTGTATCTAAACCTATCGATGAAGGTCTGAACGTGTGCGACATGCTCCTCCTGATGCTTGTAGCGCTTGAGCAACAGCTCGTGACGCTCCGCCCTTTCTTTCTCGTATTCCGTGTAGTTGCACCTGTAGTGCGCGAGCTTGCCGAAACCGACCTCGACAAGACTCGTTACCATCTTATCGAGGAAATACCTGTCGTGAGATACAATCACCACGGTGCCGTCATAATCGACGAGATACTGCTCAAGCCACTGACGCGCCTCGAGGTCGAGGTAGTTGGTCGGCTCGTCCAGAAGCAAGACATCAGGCCTTTGCAGCAGCAGTTTGGCTAGCGCTATCCGCATCTGCCATCCACCGCTGAACTCGCTGGAGCTTCTCGGGAAATCGTCCTTCGCAAAGCCCAGTCCCATCAAGACTGCCCCCACCTTCGCCTCGACCTCAAATCCGTCCAGCTGCTCGAACCTGTGTTGGCAGAAGCTATACCTGTCAAGCAGCGGATCGCCGTCCACAATCGCACCACCTCTCGAGGCAATCTCATGCTCCAGATGCTCCATCTCATGCTTGAGCTCGATGACGTCAGCGAACACATGCATCGCCTCGTCCCATACAGTCTGGGTAAGCGCCTCATATACCTGCTGGGGAAGGTAGCCGAACCGGCAGTTCTTGGGGGCCTCGATGTTGCCTGAGTCTGGCTCCTGAAGGCCAGCGATAACCTTGAGAAGCGTGGTCTTGCCGGAGCCGTTTGCTCCGACGATGCCCACCCGCTCGTCGTCCCGAACGTGCCACGACACGTCGTCCAGAATCTTTCGCCCAACGAACGTCAGCGATATGTTATTCAAAGCGAACATGATGATTCAGTTGGCAGTTGGGTGCCCACGGCACTCGGGCAGCTTCTTCCGTTGTCGAACGAGCTTGGTCGGCTCGCACGTTCCGAGCTCGCCTCCGCCGGAGGCGCAGGGTATGCGTGCGGAGGCTCTCCGCTGGCAGTTCCTTCATCCTTCCGCCTTCCGCCTCGCGAGTTGCCCACAGGCGGCTGCGATGTCGCTTCCCCTAGAATGTCTAATAGTAGCGTTCACACCAGCCTTTTCAAGTGTCCGGAGAAACAATTCCACCTCATGCGCGGTCGGCGCCGCAAACTTTGACAGAGGTGTCCTGTTGAAGGGGATCAGGTTGACCTTGCAGCGGACTGCCTTGAGCAGAGACGCAAGCGATCTGGCGTGCCCGGGCTCCGAGTTGATCCCGTCGAACAGGATGTATTCAAACGTCGGCAGCCGCCCAGTTGCCTCGAAGTAGGCTTTCGCCGCCTCGACTATCGATGCCACCGGGAAGGTGCGGTTTGCGGGGACGAGCTTGTCTCTGAGATCATCATCCGGAGCGTGAAGCGAGAAGGCGAGACCCACCTGCGGGACCTGCTCGAGGATCTTACCGATGGTGTCGGGAAGCCCCACCGTCGAGAGGGTAATTCTGCGCCAACCGATGTTGAATACCGCGGCGTTGTTCATGGCCTTGATTGCCTTGAGGGTGTTGTCCAAGTTGTCTGCCGGCTCGCCCATTCCCATCAGGACAACGTGCGTGATGCGGCTCTGCGGGACAGTTCTCTGCGCGAGAAGCACCTGGGCGAGCATCTCCCCCGCGGAAAGATCCCTCGTGAAGCCGCCTCCGCCGCTGGCGCAGAACTTGCACCCGAACTTGCACCCCACCTGTGTGGAGACACACAACGTTAGCCTCTTCTCGGTCGGGATCAGAACCGATTCAACCAGGTTCCCGTCGTGAAGCTGAACCAGATGCTTCGAGGCGCCATCGGTCTTCGATTTGAGTGTTTCGACGACCTTTGGCCTGCATATCTCGAACTCTCCGCTGAGTCGCTCGCGGAGAGCCGCCGGCAGGTTAGTCATTTGACTGCACTGCGTCGATAGCCTCGAGTAAACCCACTGGACTACTTGTCGACTCCTGTATCGCGGCTCGCCCCAGTCGAGAAGCAGCGTGTCCAGCTCCTGTGGCGAAAGGTCAAGTATGTCTTGTTTCATTATTGTCTCCGAGCCATCTTAAAAGGGCAGATGATACTGAGGCAAGATCAAGTGGTCAAATCACGTAGGGCGTGAAGGGTCAACGGCGGAATGAACAGGTGGGCCGTGTAGGGGCAGATCACCGCGCCTGCCCTTTCTTATCGATGCTAAAGGACAATCGAGCAGGATTGCCGCCCCAGTTGGCGGTTCTACCTGGGCCCCTGACCGAGGCGCCGGGAAAGCTCTTCATTCTTCTTCAGTACATACTCTTTGGCGGCCTCAAAGCTCATCCCAGGATGGCTGAGCACATCCGTTATGGTTGTGCGAGCCAGCTCCTCGGGGCTAACACCAAGGCGCTGGGCTGTCTCTGAAAGGGCATTTGCCTCTTCTTCGGAGAGGTCTATCGATATTCTCATCGTCCTTTCCTTTCATATCCTGAATATCTGTCCATTATCATCCGCCTCGTTTCAAAGCATGAGCCTGGCCCAATGTTGCCGTGAACGTCAAGCGCTACAAGCCAGAGGGTTTGACCCCGGATTGGAGGTAACTTCATGCGGCCTTCTTGTATTGCTCCCAGAGTTGGTCGAATCGGTGCCTCTTTGATGCCCTCCTTATCGCCATCAAATGCTTGAATCCGTCCTTGCTCCAACGCATGCCCAGCCCCCGAAGCGACTTGGCGAAGCTCCTCACTCGATCACAAAACTGTCCTCGCCAATGTCGCACCAAAGAGTTAGCGTCCCGCTCTCAGTCATCCCCGCCAACAGCATATAATCTCCATGTCTGTTGAACGGCAGCGACTCGCCTGTTACAGGTATCTGCCAGAGGCCGTCAAGCGTCAATTCGAGGCCCGCAGGCAGTGTGAAAGACGGCAGAAACGCCTCAAGGCCCGGCGCCCACGCCCAGTCCGGGCCTACGGGCGACCAGAATGCCCCTTCGGGGTCGAGCAGAGCGAGATACACGTCGCCGTCAACGTCATAATGAGGCGCTGAGATGTGCAGTCCGATGTTTAGCGTGTCGCCGAGAGCATAGGAATCTGCCTGAGCCGATAGCGTGATGAATGGCTCGCCCCCAATTGAGAACTCCACCGCCGCGATATTGGAGATAGCGTCGAGCGTCCCTGGCTCGGTTGCCCCTGCCAGCAGCGTGTAATCGCCGCTTCGGGCGAGATTTGGCACGTCATTGGGAACTGGCAGCGACCAAGCCGGCATGGAGACGTTAAACCCATGAGGGAGCTCGAAGCTGGTCAGCCAGGGCAGTATGCCCTCAGTCCAAGCCCCGAAGCCAACCGGCGACCAGAAGCGCTCGCCGTCTCCACCCCAGTTGTAAACCATCACCACGTAAACGTCCGCGTTTACGTCAGACCCGCTATTGGTGCATCCGAGTGAGATAGCGACATCGTCCCCGAACGCGTAACTGCTGCTGTCCGTCCAGACCGACATCTGAAGCGCACCGCCGACCATGTACACAGTCGTGCAGTCCGGCACAGCGGGGGCCGCCTCAACATTGCCGGCGTTGTCGGTTGCGACCGTATAGAAGTCGAACGTCCCCTCGCCATCGGGCGCAGTGAACTCGAAGCTGCCCGAGCTGCCTGTCTGTGCACTCCCGTAGTTCTGCCAAGAGCCGCCGTTGAAGCGATAGCGAAGCTGTGTCTGTGCCATACCGGACCCACCATCCGACGCCGTGAACTCAACATCGAACGGCACCTCGGCAACCTGCCCCGGAGCGGTTGCGACAGACTCCGGTGGCGTTGTGTCGAGCACCGTGGAGCTATCTCCGTTGCCAGATGCGTCAGCCTCCACGTTGCCAGCGGTGTCCTCCGCTACTGTCTGGAAGTAATACGTGCCCTCACCATGCGCCGCCGTGAAGTCGAATGAGCCGGACGAACCGCTCTCGGAAAGCTCGCTGTCGGTCCAACTACCCGTGCCGAACTTGTAGTAGAGCTTCGTCTCATCGAGACCACTGCCGCCGGTATCCGAGGCGGTAAACGTCACTTCGATAACCGAGTTCTTGCTGTACGTTGGACTGCTGCACCCCGAGGAAGGCGCGGTCGCATCATAAATGGTCGCATCGTTGCCATCGCCCGAGGGGCCCGCCTCCACGTTTCCGGCGTTGTCCTGGGCTTTCGTCTGGAAGTAGTACGTGCCCTGGCCGCCCGCTGCCGTGAAACTGAACGAGCCTGATGCGCCGCTCTCGGAAAGCTCGCTGTCGGTCCAGGTTCCCGACTGGCCGAACTTGTAGTAGAGCTTCGTCTCATCAAGACCACTGCCGCCGGTATCCGAGGCGGTAAACGTCACTTCGATAGCCGAGCTCTTGCTATACGTTGGACTGCTGCACCCCGAGGAAGGCGCGGTCGCATCGTGAATGGTCGCATCGTCGCCGCTGCCAGAAGGGCCCGCTTCCACGTTTCCGGCGTTGTCCTGAGCTTTCGTCTGGAAGTAGTACGTGCCCTGGCCGTCAGCTGCCGTGAAACTGAACGAGCCTGATGCGCCGCTCTCGGAAAGTCCGCTGTCGGTCCATGTTCCCGACTGGCCGAACTTGTACCACAGCGCGACCGAAGCGAGGCCTGAGCCGCCATCGGACGCCTCATAGGTAACCGTTATCGCCGTCGAGTTGGAAAATGCTGGCGAGGAACAGCTGCTTTCTGGTACGGTCCAATCGACGGTCGTCTCCGCGTCGGGCACGTCTCGCATTGCCTCCTCGTGGCCAGCAGCATCCGTTCCGACGGAGATGAACCCATAAACACCCTCAACCGCGTCGTTGGGGGTAAAGGCCAATGTGCCGCGCGAGGCATGAACATCGCCCGCAAGGGCCCAATCGGCGCCATCTAACGAGTAATAGACGGAGACATTGGTGACGAGTGTTACTGCATCTGTCGCCAAGACGGAGACCTGCACTGGGAACGCCGTGGAGTACTGAGGCGCTGAGACGGATGAAACTGGCGGAGCGAGATCGACAGCCAATTCCATGTCCGGCTCAGGCGGCGTGGGCTCGCGATTGCCGAAGGCGTCCGTGCAGATCGACCACAGCGTGTATATGCCTTCCTGGGCGGGTGCAAAGTCAAGAGAGCCGGTCGCTATGGTTGCTGGCGTGCCCTCGATCGTCTCGTAAAGTGTGTTACTTCCCTCGAACGAGTACCAGACCTCGACCGACTTCACCCCCGAGAGAAAATGACCTTCCTGGCCCTGATCGCTTGCGTCATAATAGACTGTGACGGGCAGAGAGCCTGCGATGCTTGGACCTGAAACGGCGGAGAAGGGCACGGTCGAATCGACCAGGACCTCGCAGTCGCAAGCGCTGGGGAACGGCTCTGCAAGCAGGTCCTCGTTCAGGGCAATCGTGCAAAATCGATAGTAGCCATCACCGTGGGGCATCTCGAAGACCAACATGCCCTCGCTCGCCTCCGACGTTACACCGCTGTCGAGCCATTCGTCCGGCCAGTCGACGCCGCCGGGGGCGAACGAATACCAGAGTTCCACGTGATCGTAGCCGGCCTCGCCAATGTCGGTTGCGTAATCTATCGCGACCGTCGCGGCTGACGCCTCGTCTGGCCCCCAGCAGCTTGAGAGTGCGTAGTCCGGGTTGTAGTCCGTGATGCAGTCCGCCGTGTCCTTCATCGCCTCGAAGTTACCCGCCTTGTCCAGTGCGATGGTGAAGAAGCGGTAGATGCCGGCCCCGTAGGCAGGCTCGTAGCTGATGCTGCCTGCTGTGCCATATTCGTATTCGCCCGTGTATTCCCAATCGCCGGTGCAGGACGCTGTGGCTGCCGTAGAGAAGCAGACATAGAGCTCAACACCGTAAGCCCCCGAGAGCGCATCAGTGATCTCAAAAGCGACCTCGATGGTCGGGTCGTTTTCAACCTCAGGAGCGCTGGAAACGGAGGACGGAAGCCCAGTGTCGAATACTACTGTGCAGGCCCTGGCCGCAGAGATGCTCTCGACGTTCCCGGCGCCGTCGGTCGCAACGGTAACAAAGCGGTACGTGCCGTCAAGACCAGCGAAATCATAGGTGAACGCGCCCGTCGCCTCACCGCTCTCAAGGCCAGTGTTTCCCCACGCGCTGCCGTCTCTGGACACGAAGAGCCGCACCAGCGCGACGCCCGTGAGCGCATCCGACGCTGAGTACTGCACGCTAATCGTCGCGGCCGAGGTGTATTCAACGTCAACGCTGCACGACGATACAGGCACCGTCGTGTCAAGGACAGTCTCGCTATCTGCCGCCGCCGGGAAATCCTCCTGGTTGCCGGCGTTGTCCTGCGCACGCGTCGCGAAGTAATAGGTCCCATCGCCCATGTAGGCAACGAAGGGGAACTGGCCCGAGGTCCCCGTCTGCGCGGCAAGGCCGCTCGTGCCCCAGCCGCCATCCTCGTACTTGTAAAGAAGCGTCGTCGAGTCCACACCGCTTCTGTCGTCAGACGACGTGAAATCAACCGGTATGGAGGTATTCTTGGACACTACGGGCGACGAGCAGTCCGATTCGGGCTTGACGGCGTCATAGCCAAGCTCGCAGTCCGCATCGCCCGGCGCCTCAACGTTCCCCGCATTGTCCGTCGCTATTGTGTAGAGCTCCACGTCGTTCACGCCGCCCGGCAGGTTGAAACTGAAGCTGCCGCTCGCCTGGCCATCGGTTGTATCGTATTCGGTCCACGAGCCAGAAGGAAGCGGCCGATACCAGAGCGCTATGCTGTCAAGCCCAGCCAGGTTGTCGCTCGCGGTAAACCACACGTATATCCACTCACGCACCTTGACCCAGCGCGAGCAGTCGCAAGATGAAACAGGCGCCGTGCAGTCATAGAAGACCGAGCAGTCGGCAGTCCCCGGCGCCGCCTCGACGTTGCCGGCAACGTCCGTAGAGATTGTATAAAACTCGTAAGTCCCATCGCCGTCGCTAAACTCGAAACTGAACGTTCCCGCATCGCCCGTCTGCGTCTGGCCGCTGTCAGTCCAGCTGCCGCCCGCGTAGCGATACCAGAGCGCCGTCTCGTCAACGCCAGTGAGGGCGTCGTTCGCCGTGAAATCAACGTCTATGGGGCTGGAATTGGTCGAATCCTCGCAGCTGGCGCTCGAGGTCGGAGGCGTGCTATCGAAGACGGTCGTGGCGTCCGGGGGCCCGGGAGCGTTCTCCTCGTTCGTAGCCCGGTCGGTCGCTATCGTGTAGAAGTCGTAGGTCCCGTCTCCGCTTCCCAGGTCAACCGTGAAGCTCCCATTGCCGTCGGTGGATGAGTATCCCGAGTCGTAATACCCGTGGCCGTCAAACTGCATCCAGAGCACCACGCTAGCGACGCCTGAGTTGTCGTCCGTCGATGTGTAATCCACGTCTATTGTGTCGCTATTGGTGATTCCCGGAGCCGTGCAGCTCGACTGCGGCTTCACGTAGTCGTCATAGACCATCGGCCCGTCAAGCTCGCCAGAAGCCGGATGCCGCACATACTGCGCAAGCGAGTCGGTCGCCTCAAAATGATACGTTGCTTGGCCGTCCTCGGGGATGGTCCCCGTCCAGCTGTAAGTGCCGTTGGCCGCGCCGCCGCTCTGCAAGCTCATGCCGTGCGCAGTCCCGTTCACGACCACCTCGATTGAGGACGGCTGGCTGCCGGCGGGGCTGTAGTAATGGACTGTGAAAGTGAAGTTCACGTCGCTGCGCCCAGAATCGGGCGCGTGCGTGGGGTCGGACAGCTCGGGCCCCACGCTATAGTGGTAGCCCATGTCCACGATACCCGTGTCGGGCCGACCATCAGTGCAGGTCGTGTACTTGTCGAGGCCGAGCTCGGAAGCGTTCCGGTCGCCAGCGTCTATGCACGGGCTATCCTGCCCCTCGGTATCGTAGTGCGATAGATACTCGTCGCCCTGGGCGCCGGTTACGAAGAGCGGCTCCTCTGATATGTTGCCGTTCTCGCCTAAGCCGTCGCCGTCCGAGATGTTGCAGTGGCGGATGATAAGCTCTGTGCTGCGCACGTCGAGATCGTCATCGTTGCCCCAGAAGATGCAGTTATAGAGCGTAACGCGGCCCGAATCAGCGGAGTGCATCAGTAAGCCCTGCTTGTGGTTGTTTACGACCGTGCAGTTGATCAGCGTAATGTAGTTGCCGGCCTGGGTCATGATGCCGCCACCCAGGTAATAGCTAGGGTCATCCGGGATTGTGTTGTCGGCGATGAGGCAGTTCGTCATCCTCAGACTGTTCCGTAAGCCCAGGCCTATCCCGCCTCCGCTGCTGTCGTCATTATTTCTTACGATCCTGCAATCTGTCAGCTCGATGTGAGTCCAATTGTAGGTATAAAGCCCGGCGCCCTTGTTATTGTCGCGTATCACGCAGCGCTCCAGCACCAGCGGACCCGGATCCGAAGACGCTGCGACCCCGCCCCCCATCGTGCCCGTGCTATCTCCCCCTGTTATGGTCAGGTCCGCCAGCGTGCCATGACCGCAGGTGATCTCAAGAACTCGGTAGATACCCTCTGCGTCGATTATGGTCACGTCCGCTCCGGAACCTAGCAGGCTCGCCCCTCCTCGTTGATACACGATGGGGATCGTTTCCCCGTTACTCGACGGGGAATAGATGCCAGCTGCCAGATGCAGAGCGCATGGGTTGTCGTCAGATGTTCTGTCCACGGCACAGGTGATTGTCTTCCACGGACTGCCCTCCGAGCCGTCACCGGTCGTGTCGCTCCCGTTGACGGGGTCCACATACCAATCCGTCGCGATTGCTGTCATCCCGACGAACAGAATCACGAATGCCGCCAAAATCGCACACAATTGTCTAGATCTCATGAGTCTGCCTCCTTCTGCTTAAAGGTTGTAGGTTGAGAATTGTCGGTCGTTCGTTGTAGCTCCTTGGTTCGCGGAGCTTTGGAGTGCGGCGGCTTGACGCCGCTTTCATTGGTGGCTTGACACCACCCTCTAATAGATGCTTGTCTCGAACCTGCAAGCGGCCATCGAGAAAACGTCCTGTCTTTCAAGACACGCCGCGTCAAGCCGCGGGGAGCCAAAGCGGCGTCAAGCCGCCGCACTCCAAAAGGCGGTTCACGAACCGCCCCTACAAGAGCGGATGTGCCAGCTCTCATTTGTCGTCTTTCTTTTTGGCGTTGACGCCGGCGTGGGAGAGATTGTAGTCGCCCTGGGCGCCTGAGACGAAGAGCGGGTCCTGGGAGATGTTCCCGTTCTCGCCTAAGCCGTCGCCATCCGAGATGTTGCAGTGGCTGATGGAGTAGTCGAGCCCCTCCTTAAAACGGATATCGTCGTCGTTGTCCCAGAAGATGCAGTTGTAAAGCCTGACCCATCCGGTACTGGCGTATTTATACAGGCCGTGTGCCTCGTTGTGGGCGATCGTACAATTTATCAGTGTAGCTTTTTGCTCGCCGTAAAAATAGATACCGCCCCCGTTCAACCCAGTAGTGTTCATGGCAATCAGGCAGTTGGTTATGAGTATGGTGTTGGAATAATTGAACGCCATTGCTCCGCCGTGGTACGGCCCGGAGTCATTGCTAGTAAAAGCGCAATCGTTGAATTGGCAGTGGAGGCCTGCCCTGACGGAGCGAAGACCTCTTCTCGAGTTATCCCTTACGATGCAGTGGTCAAGCGTAAATGATGCAGGGCCGCCACCGGGAGACGACGAGTCCAGGACCAACCCCCCGTAGGATCCCCCAGTTATGGTCACACGCGAGATGGTCGTGTGGTGGGCACGTACCACCACGGCTTTCTCGGTGCTCTCCGCGTCGATTGTCGTCAGCTGTGCCCCTGCGCCCGCGAGTGAGTAGAACTCGTTGTGGTCCACCGAAAGGCCCGCGCCGAGGTAGATTGGGAACGTCTCCCCATTGCCCGACGGTGAATACAACCCGGGCGCAGCGTGCAGCGTGCACGGGTCCTCCTCCCTGCCGAGACCGCCAATGATCGTGCGCGAGTACGTAATGGTCCTCCAGGCGTCCGCCCAACTAGTCCCTCCGTTGCCGTTGCTCCCATTGATGGCATCGACATACCAGTCCGTCGCGCTCGCTGTTATGGTGATAAGCGCAATTACGAATGCCGCCAACCCCACACAGAATCCACTTGCCTTCATCGCCCTCACTCCTCACTCTTATGTTAGGTTCTCTTTACAATCCATTCTGCATTCGCTATACACATATCCGCAGCTCCGCGCGAGGCCTTTTGTCTTCGGCCCCGCGCAGAGCCGCCTTTCGTTTAGGGGTTGGGCCGGCGGTGCGCCAAGCCGCCAGCCCGCCCCTTTACCACCTGTTATCATTTGTTCTTTGCCTCCTTCTTTTTGGCGTTGACGCCGGCGTGGGCGAGGTAGTAGTCGCCCTGGGCGCCGGTTACGAAGAGCGGGTCCTGGGAGATGTTGCCGTTTTCGCCCTGACCGTCCCCGTCCGAGATGTTGCAGTGATAGATCTCGCACGGCACGCCCCCCTCAATGCAGATGTCGTCCTCGTTGTTCCAGAGAATGCAGTTGTACAGCTTAACGTAGTAGTTGGACGTCATTGCGTAAATGCCATGTTTGCTGTTGCGAGCCATCGTGCAGTTTATCAGAGTGGTCCTGCACCCCCACTCGATCACGATTCCCCCTCCCTGTCCGGCGGTCGTTGAGTTGTCGGCGATGAGGCAGTTTGTGATGGTTTGCTTTTGCCTAGGATCTAAGGCGATCGCTCCACCTCGGTTGACGCCTACGTCCTGATTGCCCGTGAATACGCAGTCATTCACCTTGACAGCTCCGGCATCAAACACCTTGAGGCCGTCCCCGCCGGAATTGTCCTTGATGATACAACGCTCCAGCGTGAATGAGCCCGAGCTTCCCATGATCGAGGTGATCGAGTTCCTCATCCCGCCGGCGTTCCCTCCTGTGATGGTCAGGCCGCTAACAGCGATGTAATACCCGGAGGTGTGGAGCACAAGCTCGGTCTCCTCCCCGTCAAAGATGGTAGCGTGAGGTCCCACACCCAAGAGGATGCCATAGTGGGGCGTGGCCGGGCCCCCGCCAGGCGGATACGTATTGTACTGCTGGAACTCGATAGGAAATGTCTCTCCATTCGTTGATGGCGAGTAAACGCCAGCCAAGGCGTGCAGCGCCACGGGGTTTTCCTCGGTTCCCTGGCATTTGGTTTGGCTGTTGGCATACGTCAGCGTCTTCCAAGGCGCTGTCGCCGAGCCGCCGCCCGTGCTGTCGCTCCCGTTCTCCGGGTCGATGTAGTAGTCGTCCGCGAACGCCATTAGTGAGCTAAAAGCGAGCGCCAACGCCGCCAGCAGAACCCAGAAACCTCGAGTCGTCATCATGTGTCTCTCTCCTTTTTGGTTTAGCTTTACACTTCCATTCTAATGCGTTACAAACTTGTTCCTGTCATTATTCGGAGCCCTGCGCGAGGCCTTTTCTTCTTGGCCCCGCGCAGAGCCGCCTTTCGTTTAGGGGTTAGGCCGGCGGTGCGCCAAGCCGCCAGCCCGCCCCTTTACCACCAACTCAGCCTATGGCTCCCAGCAGTAAACATCGTAGCTGCCGCTGACCACACACGACGATGTGGCCTGAGAGTCGTAGATCTTGTAGTAGTAGGTCTCATCCGACTTAACGACGAACGCACAGCTGTGATAGACGCCGTAGTCGCAGGGCAGCTGGTTAACCGAATCGTAATCGTGAGTCATCACCATCGGAATCGAGCAATCGCACGGTTGCTCGTCTTGCCTCACTTCAAGGACGATTGTGGCCGCCGTATGACAACAGCAATTGTCTGGGTCGTACAGCTTGTGCTTGACCTCCATCTGCATCTTGCAGTAGCCCTCCCATATTGGCAGACAGCTGGAAATCGTTGCGTCGTAGAGGCACGAGTCGGTGCAGCCGTCGAGCGTTCCGCCGCCGTTGCTAGCGTAAACTGGCGGCGTGAACGACACGTTGGTCGTCGCCGAATCGTTACCGAACAAGATCACCAGCCACAGCGAGAGAACAGCAAGAGCTGCTATCCCTATCAAAAGAGACTTCTTCAAAGCAAATCACCTCCTTTTGTTGGTTGATACTCCGCCGAAGGGTTTTGCGGGTCTCGGCCGGCGCAAGCCGGGAATGTTCCCGTAAGGGACTTGGCGGAGGCTAGTGTCGTATGAATAGGCTTTGGAGTGCGGCGGCTTGACGCCGCTTTGGCTCGCCGCGGCTTGACGCGGCATGGGGACTCTTGGAGCACGGGCGATTCTCTGGATCACCGCTTCGATGTCCGAGAGAAAGGTCTATTAGATTGTGGTGTCAAGCCACCACCAACGAAAGCGGCGTCAAGCCGCCGCACTCCAAAAGGCGGTTCGTGAACTGGCCCTACGCGGATCGTGTTTCCTTTGGGCGGTTCGTGAACCGCCCCTACAAAGGCCGAGGCGCTGCGCCTCGTTCTCGAACTGACCATCCAAACGTCCCTCGCCCTCAGACTCCGAGCCCTTGCCGCTTTCGGCCTGCAAAGCCGTTCATCGCAGCATTCTATCTCGAGGCCGGTGGGAATCGCCGCCTGGAAAGCAGCGACTCGGCGCCAGTCTTCAGTTACCCTTACGTTGATTTTACTATGCTAAGAAAGTTCAATTCTTGTCAAGCTCTTTTTTTCAGTGATCGGGAGATAATATCTTGGTTTAGTGCCTTGATGTGGCTCCGGCACGCCGCTTTTCTGATTTGAGCTATTTTTGTAGCCCGTTATATCCTGCCTGCCACATTGGCCTGAATTGTCCCATTTGGGACAGTTGCAGAGTTAGAGTTGTCCCATTTGGGACAGTCGGAGGAACGAATCGGCCGTAATCTGTTGGCGGTTGGCCGTTTCTCATCCTTCATCCTTCCGCCTTCATCCTTAATTGATATGAGCTAAAGATTTGGCTAAAATGTTCGATAAGTACCTATTGTAGTTACTACCGAGACCAACGCATCGAACAGCAGGACACCTTCGTAACATTTGCGAAAATGGGAGTGTGATTATGAGGCGCATTGGTCTTTTGGCTTTACTGGCAGTTCTAGTCATCGCAATCGCTGGCCTCTCTGCGGACGGCCAGGGTGCGTCCAGTCCCAAGCTCGTTCCTTACAACGGCGGGTTCTTCTCGATCAACATCCCGAGCGGCTGGGAAGTCATCACCGCCGGCCAGTGCAGCTCGTTCGCATTCGTCGTCCGTGACCCGAAAAGCCCGCTGCGGCAAGTTTTCTTCTTCGGCGAGGTGGGGCCTGTCTATCTCAGCGAGCAGCAGCGCCAGATAGACTATCAGTATATGGCGATGGGCGGATACCCGGTCACGTGGGTGGACACGCCATCCGTTGCGCCGCTCACGCCAGCGAATTTCCTCGCGAGTTTCTCCAAAATCGCCAGAACCAAAACGGCGCAGCAGTTCATGCCTCAATGCCCGAGGCTCGAGAACTTCCAGGCCATATCAGCGCTGCCTCAGCCGTCGCCGATGCAGGGAGGCCAGACGGCTCTTGTCAGAGGTCTCTTTGCCAAGAACGGCAGGGTGGGCCAGGGTCTGTTTTCCGCCACGGTCGTGCCGCTCTTGCAGATGAACGGCGGGCCAAGCTGCGGCATTGCCTTCGGCTTCTTCGTCGCTGGCGTCACGGCCCCGAAGCGAGAGTTTGCAACCTTGGAGCCGATCTTGAGCGCCTCGCTCAGAAGCTACAACATATCAAACAGCTACGTTGCGAACTGCCTTCAGATGCAGGCTCGCACCTATGCTGGCATTATGAAGGCCGGCCGGACCCTGAGCGAGACTTCGGACATGATCGTCAACGGCTGGCAGAAGCGGCAGAAAGTGGACGACATCATCGCGGAGAAGCGGTCCGATGCGATGCTCGGCAAGGAGCGGCTCTACAACCCTGACA
>Ga0307378_10001477_pt1 | contig 38351 bp, 33 predicted proteins | sample UN1MG_FD_202238 | JGI IMG/M metagenome (GOLD analysis project Ga0307378, IMG submission 202238) | Soil microbial communities from Risofladan, Vaasa, Finland - UN-1 | ecosystem: Environmental > Terrestrial > Soil > Coastal area > Acid sulfate soil | place: Finland: Risofladan, Vaasa | collected...
TAAATGGCGTCTCTCATCACTCACCCCAGTTAAATAAGCTTCGCATTTAACGGGGCAGGGACGCGGATTCACCTCAAACCACAGCGCTCCGCGCAGGGTTTCTATGAACGGGTCAAGTCTCCGTTTGACTCTTGCTCGTTTACCCTTCCGACTGCTCGATACGATTTTTTACCGATTTCCCCTCAAGGCTTGCCCGCCTCAGGCGTGGTTCACCCGCCGTCTGTATGGCGGGTTTATCCACCATTCTTCTTGTCCGCCGTTGGTATGGCGGATTGGCGGGCACTTTTCGGTAAAATTCGGTGGTCCAAAATTGCCCGCCGAGGGCATGGCGAGGTCAACGGTCACCGTTTCTTACCCCCTTTTTTGCCATACTGAACTTTGGGCTCCTTGACCTCAAAGCCCATTTTCTGCCTTGGCTTCTCAGGTGGAGGCAGGAGAAGCGGGCGGATTTTCTCAAACAGGTCCTTCAACTCGGTATCGTGAACGAGCAGGATTTTCTCAATCTGATCAAGACGTTCCTCAAGATCGCGGCGCGATGTGAGTTCCTCTCGCATTCTTATAAAGGCACGGACAACATAGATGCTCATGGACACCGCTGTCTTGCTCTTGAGTATGTTCGCCGCCATAAGCGCCCCATGTTCCGTGAACGCATGGGGAAGCGCCGGCGAATACTTGAGTGAAGTTAGGTGGTCGCAATTTGCGACTACCTCGGCTTTTTCCTCCGTTGTGAGCTGAACATGAAATCTCCGGGAAAACGCTCATGATTCCGCTTCACTTGCTCGTTAAGGCGCTTTGTGGTCGCGCCGTAAAGTCTTGCCAGATCGGCGTCCAAAATCACATTTTGGCCTCGAATGAACAAAATAGTCGCTTCAACCCGTTCCAAAGGAATTAGATCCCGCTTCCTATCCACGCGCGTTTCCTTTCGTTTTCCATCTTTTCAGAAGATGGAAGATGAGGTCGCGTCTTGAATTGTGAATTATTCCTTACGCATTTCTGCTCAAGACACATTTCGGTAAATCCTTTGTTTCATCGCGGTTTAGTGCTTGGCAAAGGGGGTAACAACATACAACAATTCACTGCGCCGCCCCTTTGAACAAAAAAAGCTCCACTCACTCACAGAGTTGATGGAGCTTTTTTCAAAAAGTATTTGCCAGTTTATGAGGCATAGCACCCTCTCTCAGGGTGAACCAAAAAGACTTCGTGACCACTTCGTTTGAGGAGCGTCCTGCTCCCAGCAGGATTTGAGGATCGCTTTTTTACCCATTTCCCCTCAAGGTTTACCCGCCAGCAGTATGGAGGATTTATCCACCATTTTTCGGCGGGCTGTTTTCGGTAAATCCTCTACTTCACCAGGGTTCGGGTTCACAAAAAATAGCTGGGGTAGTAAAGCCACCTCCTAGCGCACAGGCCCAAAAAAAGCTCCACCATCCCGTTGGAAGGTGGAGCTTTTGTGAAATCAGATTCAAACAGATGTGGGCCATTGCAATCTCTTTCAGTGGCTAAATGAGATTCTTACCCCCTTGAGGTTAACGCCCATCACGCTCGGTTTATCAGTCAGAGATCAGATTACATCACACTTTACATCAAGGCCACTTGTACTATCGTTGCAATGGGAGCTAAACTTCAGCAAAACCCCCAAAAAACGCAATGAGATATCGGGCATCTTCATGCCTCGATTAGGCTACCTGGTAAGTCTTTCCTACGGGCTCAAATTCGCTCACATCTTCTTCAGTGAGCTTCTTCCTAATAGTCTCGAAGCGGGAAATTGTTTCCGGTGTATACAGGCGCTCTCCGCAGTGAAGGCATACCTCGGCCTTTAGCTTTACGATGGCTGTATTCGTGCCCCCTTTGAGCACCTTTTCCACTTCCTTTTCTACCAGTTCGCCCCCGCAGACGGGACATTTTTCGAATAGCCTCATTGGCTCCTCCTTATTCTTCCATCTATCCACTGTTTGGGATCTGGTCGATAGACGGTGACTAAGACACTCGACTGGTTTTCACTGTTATAAGCCCAGACCGTGTGTAGTAGTTCAGCCTTGACATTCCTGCTCAAGATCAGACAACTGGGATAGGGTTTGTCCTCAGGATACTGCTCAATGACTTCGCCCGCCGATATGGAGCGCAATATATCATTGAAAGAGAGACTGGCATTATAAGCCTCTTCATCAGCATGATCGGTTATCATTACCCTGTTCGCTTCGATGCTCTCAACTATCGATGCAATCTCTATCATCAGACCTCGAACAACAGGAAGATCTAAGCTAGGCAGACTCAAAAATCAAAATTGAGGTCACTTGCATATGCGCGAATCAACCCGCGGTACAGATTATAGACAAAATCGGATAAGGTTGCAATGGGTGAAAATGCTGCCGATTTTAGCTCACGGTTTATCCGCCATCAGTATGGTGGGTTTACCCGCCGCTCGTTGGCGGACAGTTTTCGGTAAATCCTCTACTTCACCAGGGTTCGGGTTCACAAAAAATAGCTGGGGTAGTAAAGCCACCTCCTAGCGCACAGGCCCAAAAAAAAGCTCCACCATCCCAATGGAAGGTGGAGCTTTTGTGAAAGCAGATTCAAACAGATGTGGGCCATTGCGATCTCTCTCAGTGGCTAAAAAAGATTCTTACCTCCTTGAGGTTAACGCCCATTACTCTCAGCTTATCAGTCAGAGATCAGATTGGATCATGTTTCAAATCAGCGCCACTTGTGCTATCGGTGCAATGGGAGCTCAACTTTAGCAAAACCCCCGAAAAAACGCAATTCAGAACGCCGGCACGAGCCTGGTGCGTGAGATTGTTTCAGCCGTGCGTAATATATTGAAAAAATTCGGAAAAGTCAACAACATAGTTGATCCGTAGAAACCACTACGGCAAATCAAGTAGAAATACCTATGAAGAAAAACGAGCGCTATTCTTAAGGAGCACTTCGTTTGAGGAGCATCCTGCTCACAGCAGGATTTGAGGATCGCTTCGCCCCGGTGGAATAGATATGGTTTCTTTATTCCACCGGGCTTGAGGCGGGGAAGCCGGAATTTCGTATTAGAGTAAGACCTTAGATATTCTTGAGTTCGTCCAGAAGCTGTTCAGGGGTTAGGTCGATTTCCCTGAGTATTTCTCTATACGTTCTCCAGGGTTTTTGCGTCCAGGACTGGTAAGCGGGTCATTAAGATACCTCAATTTGTTGGATACCTACAAATTGAGGAATATCTTCAGGCGTTCCACCGTACTCTTCTAAACATAATTCGAGAACTTCCTTAAGGTTCTCATTGAGCTCATCCAAGCTTTTTGCCTGTGTATGGGCTCCTCGAATTCCAGGAACCATGCCGACATACATTTTTGTTTCGGGATCCCACTCAACATACGCGGTAAAAGTCTTCATTGTTTATCTCCCATTCGGTGTGATTCTATTTGACTTTTTGGAGCCGCTAAGCGTCGACGATTCCAACAATTTCTTATCTCCTCCAATTTGAGTTCGGCTGAGTAAACCATTTTTCGAATATCACTCTAAAATATCTTAATTTGGGTCCAAAATCAAATCAATCGCGGTGTATTAGTATTAGGGACGAGTGAAAGGGTCGGACCTTGGTTCCAAAACGATTTAAACATATTTCTCTACCTCGCAGTTAGCAGTGCAAACGGGACAAGTCTCCGTTTGTCTCTTGCTCAGGTGACCTCCCGACTGCCAGATACGAAATCTTGCAGAAACAGGGGACACGGATCAACGTTTGGCAATCTTGGCCTCTTAGGCAGGCGCTCAAGGTGAAAGAATTATAAAAAAGAGGAACGGGGTCTTTGTGATCGGGTCAAGTCCCAGTGGAATAGTTTTTAAATTCCACCCCAGTACCATCTCCCCGAGCTACGGGGCGGGCGGGGTAAATCTCCGTTTGACTCTTGCCCAATAACCTTCCCACTGCTCGACGCGATATCTTACCGATTTTTGCTCAAGGCAGTTTTCGGTAAATTCTCTATTTCACCAAGGTTCAGTCCTTGAGTTTTCGCCACGGTAAACAAAAAAGCTCCACCTACTCATCAAGTTGATGGAGCTTTATGTGCACGGCTCTCAAAAGCTTGTTAATCATCCCATCCTCTTCAACGGGTGAATAACGGTGCTCAATGTTCTCAGCTCATTGCCGACACGTCACAGAGCAATGCGAATCAGAGATCGCAAGCGCAGGATAAATCTGCTTATATGTGCAGAAGTTTAAGGAAAAACGGCAGAAAAGGCAATAGTAAAGTTTTTCAGGGGAAGGTAATCGGAGATTACCGAGCGTGAAGAAGGAGCGCTGCGCCCCAGTGGAATAAGGTTAAATCGGTCACAGAGGGTATGGTTTGCTTGCGTAACCTGAAACTCAAGAGATGGGGGTTTTGAACAGGTATTTTGATTCCACGCGGCAGGCTTGAGGAGTACTTCGTTCGAGGAGCGTCCCGCAGGGCGGGACTTGAGGCTGAAGGCGCAAGGTCCAAGGCATGAGGCACAAGGCCTAAGGCGGGAGGAGCAAGACGATTTGGGCTGTGGGTTATGGAATTAATGGGCAGGGTAGAAGAAGGTCAACAATCTCAAAGCTTGCGCTGGGTCAACACTATTTCTTTCGCTTACCTTGTTTCTCAAGGGAGTTAATAATCCGATTTACAACTTTTTTCCGATTTCCAGATAGCTCGTTATATTGGCTCTTCAGCCGACTCACATCCCCTTTTTGAGCTTGATCTCCCCTCCGATCGATCCCACTCCGCCTCAGAGGCCCAGAATAGGAAGGGTCACTGATAACTCGTCGGTCTTTGCCAGACCTTCTCTCCTTGCCCGATATGCGACGAAAAAAAGACATTTGCTGCGATCCTCCTGCTGAAACAATGTGAACGGGTCAAATCTCCGTTTGACTCTTGCTCGACTAACCTCCCGACTGCCGGCGCCGCTAAACAAGAAAGCCCCACCCACTCACCGAGTTGATGGAGCTTTTTGCACAAAGTATTTGCCAGTGTATGAGGCATAGCACCCTCTCTCAGGGTGAACCCAGATGCCCAGACCGTCAGCCTATGCCGCAGCACAGCGAAAGTCAAGCAGAACAAGGCGAGCGTGCTTAAGGAGCATGAGACTTCGTGACCACTTCGTTCGAGGAGCGTCCCGCAGAGGGGGCCTTGAGGACCGCTTCGCTTGAGGCTGATCCTGCCTGCGGCAGGATTTGAGGTGCAAGCCGATTCAGTGTACAGGAATCATGTAGCATTGTTTCAACTGTGTGTAATATATTGAAAAAACGCAGGAAAGTCAATACTGAATTTCGTGCGTAGAAAACACTACGGCAAATTAAGTAGAAATACCTAGATAGCAGAACCAGCGTTGCGCTTGAGGTAAACCCTAGGGAGACAGGATTGACAGGCCTGCCCTGGCGCGACGTCATGTGAGCATAATGCCGGTTCCGCATGCTTCCGGCTTGTGGAAATATACCCCTAGTTCTTTTAGGCCAGGTCTGGGCCAGGGATAGACTGCCCCGGTTAAATAGCAGCCTAACAGATAGCTTGACTTTATACAGCCGATACCAAATTCGTTTGCTAAGCTGTGTTGAAAGTTACCGATTGGATTTAACGGGGTAAAGATTTTTTGACTCAGCACTTTCCGCCTGCCCGCCAGCGCGAGCCGCTCAGGCGAGGCGGGCGGGGATGAAAGCGCTGAAGACAATCCGCTTGCGCGGAGGTAAAGCATCTGCATTCATTACCTTCGGTGATTCCGAGAGCACTGAAGCTAGCGGGCTACTGCGCTTGAGGAGCATCCCGCAGGCTTTAGGCTAAAGGAGTCAAGCTCACTCAGTGCTGTGAAGTCGGTAGACCTCAATATAGTCCATATAGGAAACTGAGTGCTCGCCGGTATTGTCTGAATCGTTCATGACGGCGATGCTCGCGATGGGAGGTGGGTCGGCCCTAAATGCTTTTCGGTAATCGTCTACGATATGCACGTCCTCTGTCTGCCATGTTCCAAGGCGTGTCCCGCCCATTTGTAGGGGTATCATCTTTGCTCTTTCCGAATAGGTGCTTGTGATGACGCGCTCTGGATGTTTCCTGTTTGCCCATATGTAATTCAGGCTGCTGTGGGGAGGATACTCGCCATACAGTAATTTTGCTGCTTTGTACTTCATCCGTTCGAGGAAACCAACGGCTTGGGGATCAAAGGCAAACACAATGTATACGCGGATCGGATAATCATCGCCTGATTTGCTTTTTGCATTACCCTTCTTGTAGACGGTTTCTGCCTTCCACCGCCACGTGACTCTCGAGTAGTCATAGACGTTGAAGGACTGCTTAAACACTAATGCGGAGGCCGACGCCTGGCTCTGTGCCCTCAGGAAAGTAATTCCTTGATGAGACTCGGTGGTGTATGCGGTGTGTTTTTCTATCTTGGGAAAATAGAAAGGCCTCCAGTTTTCCAGGCCCTTGAAATCCTCGCGAAAGAGGATCTCACGCTCCTGCGGGAAGGTGGCAAGGGGGATGAGCAGGAGGACCAAAAAGCAAACGCAGGCCCTGATGGCGATGCGACCACAGTGGGCTCGGAAGACCATAGTAAACCCCTTTGCAACGACACATAAGATCTCAGCAGGCAACGACTCATGATTATACCCTCATCTCCCCAGAAAAGTGAGAAAAATACTTGCTGAGGTAGTGATCAATGGCAGCGGTCAGAAGATTTGGGAACGGAGTTGCGGTAGGGGGTCTACAGGTGCTGATGGGGCCTTCCTGAGAGTGGCCTATTTTGTGAAAAAGCGAAATAAAGTCAAATCTGCTCTTGACTCTTGCTCAATTAACCATCCCACCGCTCGCTGCGGGTTTTTGCCGATTTTTGCGCAAGGTTCACCCGCCGGCAGTCTGGAGGGTCTATCCGCCATTTTTTGACGGGCACTTTTCAGTAAATTCTTTGCTTCACCAGGGTTCGGGTTCACAAAAAATAGCTTGGGTAGTAAAGCCTCCGATAAAATCATACTCAATAAGCCTTGTGTTTTCCATCTTCTGAATAAGGCTTATATTACCCAATTCATTACCTATTTCATTGGGTATTACCCAATTGCCACTCACTCGTCTTGCGCCATTGGGCATTTTGGCCGCGGCCCAGGCACTCCACCCGGTTTTTTGCCCGTAAACCCTTCAACACCCGTCGGATCATGTCCACACTTACATTCGGGCATTCATTCTGAAGTTCGGCTATGCGAAAAGCACCCCGCGCCCTGTCAACGGCGCGAAGTACGAGGGCCGTCTTTTCCCCTTTAGGAGTACCGAGCCGCCCGAGGCGGTCCTCGAATTCTCTGTATGCCGTCTTAATAATGAAGAGGATGAAATTGATGTAGGGCCAGGGGTCGTGTTTGCCCTCGTGCCACCCGTGGGAGCTTTGCTCCAGGGTTTCGTAGTACCGTTCCTTGTTCTGCTCGATGAGGCGTTCCAGGCTGATATAGCGCCCGACCTCGAACCCCAGGTGGTAGCACTGCAGAAGCAGAAGGAGCCGCGAGACGCGCCCGTTTCCGTCACGGAATGGATGAATGCACAGGAAATCCAGATTGAAGGCCGCCAAGAGCACGAGGGGAGGGATCTTCCGCTCCTTGACGCCGTCGTCATAGACTTCCGTCAATTCCTTCATAGAGGCCGGTGTGTCACCGGCAGGAACTGTCTTGAAGCGGACCCGCGAGGGGCCGTCGGGAAATTTCTCGATGATGTCGCCGTTCTTCTCCTTGTATTTGCCTGCATCCCAAATCTCCCCGCGCGTCAGGCGATGAAGTCTGAGAATGGTCTCTTCTGAAACCGGGATTTCCGCACCCTGCTCATGGAGCAATGCGAGGGCCTGCCTGTACCCCCGTACTTCCTCTTCATCACGATCGCGCAAGAGCGGCCTTCCAAAGATGATGGTGGCGATGCGGGATTTGTCGATCTCTACGCCTTCAATCCTGTTGGACGAAATGGCGCTTTCAATGAGGGCGTGTTCCCGGAGCGCCTTGAGGCGTTGCGGGGATTGCCGGGTAAACAATTCCTGTTTACCTCGCGCCTCTCCAAGGTCTGCGAGATACCAGGAAGTGGATGCTGGAACAGATTCAAACATCCGGAAAAAGAGGCGTAAGGTCATCATGGCTCATGCCCCCCATAGGTAGGCACATCACGTCCGCCATGATTGACAAGAAGGCCGAGGGATTTCCTCCGTCGAGAGGTCAGCTGACAGGATACTGATGAAAAGAACTCGGAAGCTGCTCGGAAGTCGATATCTTCCGAGCTCGTTTCCAAGCATAAAAGGGTCAAGTCCGCTTTTGACTCTTGCTCACCTAAGCTCTTACTTAACTGAGTCAAACCTTCTCCCTTACTTAGGCGCCAATGCTGCATTCTGATCACTTGGATCGGAGTCATTCCCGCCAATTTATACTCAGATATCACACCGTTTTGTCACATCCGGTCAAAGTGCAAAGTGTTCTGATCACTCGAGGACCAGTTCGTTTGAGGAGCATCCTGCTTATGGCAGGATTTCAGGACCGCTTCGCTTGAGGATGATCCTGCCTGCGGCAGGATTTGAGGTGCAAGCCGATTCAGTGTACAGGAATCATGTAGCATTGTTTCAACTGTGTGTAATGTATTGAATAAATTCTGGAAAGTCAACAACATAGTTGATCCGTAGAAACCACTACGGCAAATTAAGTAGAAATACTTACGAAGCAGAAAGAGCGCTGTATGTAAGGAGCATGGGTCTTCGTGAGCATCCTGCCTACGGCAGGATTTGAGGATCGTTACACCCCGGTGGAATAGCAGCGCTCTGGTAGTTGCAGGTTTGGAGTAATTGAGTAACGGGAAGCGCAGGTGACAGCCGGCTGAGACGGAGAAGTTGATTCCACGGGGCAGGCTTGAGGAGCGTCCCGCCGCGCGGGACTTGAGGGGGAAAGGAATGGAGGGCAAAGGGGATAGCGACGGAAACTTCAGTGTACGTTGGTATGATAAGAGGCCTTGCGATGTCTGGCTTAACATAAGCGCGATGGCTCCCTTCCTGCCTAGCAAACCGAAAGCCTGCTGCAAGAAATACTTTTTCCAGAACCTTCCAGTGAACTGGAGTTATTCTGGGCATCACTAGGCCCCGATAGCCGTTGATTGTCTTTCAATAGCTATCCAGGATGGGCTTACCCAGGTATCCTCCTTTGACTCATAGCCGCATTCATCAAGGATCTCTTCAAGTGTCCCAATTTCCAGAGCTGTTTCTAGAAACAGATGCACCGCTTCCTTGAGAGCGGCTCTTGCTTCTTCCGGGTTTGGGCCGGAACTGACGACATCCAGAGGAGTTGCGTGGGCTATATATTGATCGTCCTCTTTCCAGATTTGAACGGTATATTCAATATTCATGATCGCCTCAAAAGGTTGAAGTTAATTATTTTGCTTTGCTCGCAGCGTCCAGCATGTGTCGGAGGCGTATGGAATCATCCTTCCGCATACTGCACCACTGCTGAATTAAGAACCTCATCTCTGAAATATCGGCTCAGATCTTGCGCTGTCCGCATATCAACCTTGCGCCCAAGAATTTTGCCTAACTCGAGTTCCATGCCTGCCAACCGGATCAGCCCGGGGATGTGAGCTGGATCAAACTCCACGAGTATGTCCAGATCGCTTTCAGGGGTAAAGTCATCCCGGAGGGCTGAGCCGAAAAGAGAAAGTTTCCGGATATGGTACTTCTTGCAGAAGCCCTCTATTTTGTCAGCAGCAAAATCAATTTTTTGGCTTTTTTCACGCATTCTGGCCCCACATTCATAGGATCCGCACTGTGCTTTGACAAGAAGAGGCTTGTTTTCCTGTAATTATGTACTCTATATCAGATAAGTGGTTGGAACGTCAATGAATTATCGATCAGATGCCAGTAAATGGGGTCTGCTCTTGACTCTTGCTGAGCTGACCTTCCTAGTGCTTCCTTACCGATTCTTGCTCAAGGTTTATCCGCCTCAGGCGTGGTTTACCCGCCGTTTGTCTGGCGGGCTGTTTTCCGTAAATTCTCCATCTCACCACGATTCACAGAATTGGTGAAAAAACGGGGCAAGTCACCCAATCTTTGCTTAATGTACAGTGCCATCCATTCCTGCCACCTAATGCGGAGTATTCCAGCCCACCCTTAACTCTCATCGCCGTTATGTCTTTCCGATCCCCTTCTCAATCTGTCTGGCTGTTGGGAGTTCGCCCTTGAGCTTACGCGGCAAAACGCGGTAGGTGGCAACGCCCATCGGTTTTGTGGTGTCGCGCAGGGTGTATTCAACGACCAGCCGGTTGCGTTCCTTGCAGAGTATCAGGCCAATGGTCGGTTGATCGTCGGAGTGGCGCAACTGTTCATCCACGGCAGAGAGATAGAAGTTCATCTTCCCCGCGAACTCCGGCTTGAAGGGCACGACCTTGAGATCAATGACTACATAGCAGCGCAGGTGCAGGTGGTAGAAAAGCAAATCGACATAGTAATCCTCGTCCCCTACATCGAGATGATACTGCTGTCCGACAAAGGCAAAGCCTTTGCCCAGTTCAATGAGGAAATCCTTCAAACGGTCGATGAGCGCCGCTTCGAGCTGCCGTTCTGAGATGTTCGGGCCGAGCCCGAGAAACTCGAAGTTGTACGGGTCCTTGATGAGCTGCTGAGCCAGATCGGATTGGGGGGCGGGCAGGGTAGCCGGGAAATTCGTCAGAGCTCTGCCCTGCCGAGTGTACAGGTTGGAATCGATCTGGTGAACGAGCACAGCGCGCGACCAGCCGTACTCTATGGTCGCCCGGGTATACCATTCACGCTGGACAGGATCTTTGACCTTCTCTAACAGAGTAATATTGTGATACCAGGTAATTTGTGCAAGAACCTCTTGCACAAATGCTTGTGCCGGATACCCCCCGGCAAACGCCCGCATATATTTGAGGTTGCGCGATGAAAACCCCTTTATATCGGGAAACTCGCGATTGAGGTCAACCGAGAGACGGTCGATCACCTTGGTACCCCAGCCCTCTGTCTGCTGGCGCTGTAAAATCAGGTGCCCGATCTCCCAATAGAGGATGATCAATTCGCGATTGACAGAAAGCGACGCTCGAATCCGGGCTGCGCGGACCCGTGCTTTGATGTCTTCAAAGGCTTCGAGGTATCCCGATGGCAGCGATAAATCGTTTGCACTGACGCCCTTTGCCTTTCGCGCGGGATGCTGTCCCGTGGTTTTTGCTGTAGGCCTTTTCTTAGCAGCCATACCAGAGCACCTCTATGGAAAAAGGTTTGCTTCTGACTGTCGTCACCACCCATATCTTTTAGAATGGGGTCAAGTCCCAGTGGAATAGTTCTTAAATTCCACCCCAGTACGATAGTTCCTACCTACCCCAGTACCATCTCCCGGAGCTACGGGGCGGGCGGGGCAGGCGGGATAAATCTCCGTTTGAGCCTTGTGTCAGCATGGAACCTCGCTCTGTAATCCTGGATTAGCTTCCATTTGGCTTATCCCCATATTTTGCCCTGGGTTCTGCCACGCCAAGCTTCCTCGCCTGCTTACTCCCTTGAATCCGGACTCGGACTGTAGCACCGAGCACTTCGGCAACCCGGCGTACCATGCTCAGGGAATGACCCTCATAGCCGGGAGACTCAAGACGGCTGATTTGCTGCTGAGACGTTCCTACGCGTTTGGCGAGCTCTTTTTGGGATAACCCGAACTCCTTACGGAGCGCTGCGAGCTGCATGGCCACGTCCCAGGCCTCACCTGCCTCTTTGAAGCGCGCGGCAAAGTAGGGGTCTTCCAACTGTTCTTCAAGATAGCGATCAAAGTTTGTTCGTCCCTTCATGTTGCATACCTTTCAAGCCAATCTCTTTTTCTTTCCAGGGCAACCTGGCGATCTCGTGCTGATAGCGCTCTCGTCTTTTTCCTGATGCCATGGACAAGGATGATTCGCCTGCCTTTAATGAAGAAGTAGAGCACGCGGGTGTTTAGCTTCCCCACGTGCCGCAGTTCAAAGAGATCTTCTCCGATAGATCTGGATAGAGGTGGTCTGTGATATTCCCTGTTTCGGAGCTTCGCGAGACCTGCCAGTATCGCCGCAAAATCATCGGGATTGGATTTCTTTAGCTCGTCGAGAAATTCACGGACAGGACATCTGCCCGCGCTTGTTTCATAGAACTCTAAGGTAAATTCCATGCTATGTCAACATCAATATTGATGTACAAAATCTCTTGTAAGAAATGAAATCCGCTCCTGACTCTTGCGCAATAACCTTCCCCCTGCTCGACACGATTTTTTACCGATTTCCGCTCAAGGCTTGCCCGCCGTATGTCTGGCGGGTTTATCCGCCGTTTTTTGGCGGGTAGTTTTCGGTAAATTCTCCATCTCACCACGGTTCAGTGCTTGGCAAAAGGGGTAACAACATGTAGCAATCTCAGCGTCGCCCATTTGAACAAAAAAGCTCCACCCACTCACCAAGTTGATGGAGCTTTTTGCAAAGAGTATTTGCTATTTTATGAGGCATAGCACCCTCTCTAAGGGTGAATCAAGAAGACTTCGTGACCACTTCGTTCGAGGAGCGTCCCGCACAGCGGGACTTGAGGACCGCTTTCGCCCCGGTGGAATGGCAGCGCTCTGGTAGTTGTGATTCTGGAGTGATTGAGTAACGGGCAGTGCAGGTGAAACCGGTTTAAACAGAGTATTTGATTCCACAGGGCAGGCTTGAGGATCATCCTGCCCGCGGCAGGATTTGAGGTGCAAGGCGATTCAGGATACAGGAATCATGCAGCATTATTTCAACTGTGTGTAATGTACTGAAAAAATTCGGGAAAGTCAATACTGAATTTCGTGCGTAGAAACCACTACGGCAAATTAAGTAGAAATACCTATGAAGAAAAACGAGCGCTGCGCTGAAGGACCACTGCGTTTGAGGAGCGTCCCATTGCAATGGGACTTAAGGCGCAAAACAGGTGGAGATCAATTCCAATTGGTTGAAAGCCGAGTGAGCTTGGCAATATCTGGAATGCACGAGCGGGAGTTTAGCAAAAAAAGCAAAAAAATGCAAAAAATGTTGCCTGTATTGGTGAGGATCAGGGACTAGTCATCCATTCTTCCCGCTCAAATCCACTGCCAGTAACGCCTATAGATGAAAATAGGGACGGTGATAGAAAAATAACTTGAAGCCAGAAGAGAGATGTGGCACATACCTTCCATGCCACGGTTAGCTCGACTTGACGCCCCCGGTGCCTTGCATCACATCATGATCCGGGGGATAGAGCGTCGCAAGATCTTCCTCAATAACAAGGATCGCGAGGGTTTTTGTGAACGCCTCTCACACCTGCTGCCCGAGACGAAAACGGCCTGCTATGCGTGGGCCTTACTGCCCAACCATTTCTTATGTTGAGCTCAACATAAGGCATGTTATGTGAAGCTCAAAATTATGTGAAGTTGAGCTTCTTCATTTCCGGACTCCCGTGCATTGTCTCCCTCTAGTTACTATTTTACTACACATAATTGGGGAACCTTGGCAAGGGCATTCAGCCACTGTAACAATTCTAAGCCAACGGTCCCTAATCACAGGGAAAATTGGAGAGATTCCTCTGAAGGCCGAAGATTGTGAACACATCGCCATCCTGTATAATAGTTGAAGGTGCAGGGAGCAGGTAGGAGACCTCACCACCTTGCTCTTTCGCCCGCCTTTTGATAGTCAAAACCGTGGCTCCAAAACGCTCCCGGAGTTTTAATGCTTCCAAGCTCTCACCCACAAACATCCTGGAAGCAGCAGCCTCCAATATAAGAAATCCTCCCCCCACACTCACTTGTTTGGGGTGCATCTTTTGTTGGAGACAAAGAGAGGTGGCCAAACCAGAAGCCATATCTGCTTTAAAGATCTCCCGGTTGTAGGCCTTTATTACATCACTCTTCCTTATCGTGCCGACCAACTGCCCTTTATTCTCCACAGGAATTTCATCAAGATCAAGTTTCTCAAAGAGCCGCATTACTACATCAAGGGATTCCTCAGTATCCACGACCGTTATGGCTTGGTCCATCAGATCTGAGGCATTTACAACATCACAAACACTCTCATAATCTTTCAGAATGGGTCGCAAATTCTCTAGAGAAATATGACCCTGGATTTTTTTGTTATTCCCGAGCACAAAAAGGTGTGAATGGGAACCCATCATCATCCTGGCAACAAGGTCGGGCAAGGGAGCTGAGGGAGATACCAGCTCAATCTCGGGAGCCATCACTTGAGCTACCTTTAGAGGCTTGAGAACGTTCAGCTCCTTTCCACCGTAGATATTCACCCCCCTGCGGACCAGTTTAAGGGTATAAATCGAATCTGTTGATAAGAGGGCTGCAATTACCAGGCTTATAATGCAGGCGAACATCAACGGGAGGATGATACGGTAGTTTGCGGTCATCTCAAAGATGATGAGCATGGCGGTCATAGGGGCCCTGGTGGTACCGCTAACTACCGCCCCCATGCCCACGAGGGCATATGCACCAGGCGACGCAGTAGCGTAAGGGAAAAGGAAATGAACGATCTGACCGAAAGCAGCGCCTAAGACCGCTCCCATAAAGAGGGATGGCGCAAATATCCCTCCTGAACCTCCAGACCCGATTGTGATACTGGTTGCCAGCATCTTGGCAATCAGGAGCCCTACAAGTGTAATCCCCAATACCTCACCGCCTAAGACCTGGGTAACTGATTCATATCCCACACCGAAGATTTGTGGGAAAAGGAGGCCGATGCATCCAATAATAGCCCCTCCGATGGCGGGTTTAATGAATTCGGGGCACTTCCATCGTTCAAAAAAATCCTCCATTCCATAGAGAAGACGAATAAAGGCATAGGCGACCAGCCCCGCCAAGACCCCCAATATCAGATAGAGGAACAACTCGCTGTGCTGCAAAAGCTCGTACGGTGGAACCTTAAAGGCGGGGAAGTTGCCCAGGTAGTGGCGAGACAGCGCGGTGGCAGTTACAGAGGAGACAACGATGGCGATAAGCTGCGAGGCACCAAATTCACTCAAGATAATCTCTAAGGGGAAAAGCGTACCGGCAATAGGGGCATTGAAGGTAGCGGCGATACCCGCCGCAGCACCGCAAACCACCAACGTTTGCAGGCGTGCCCCGGACATTTTAAACCATCTTCCGATAGTCGAGCCCATGGCGGAGCCGATCTGCACGATGGGACCTTCACGGCCCACTGAGCCACCGGAACCGATACAAAGAGCAGAGGCAAAGGCCTTGGCGAGGACCACACGGGTTCTCATCCTACCATCTCTTAAAATTACAGCCTCCATCACTTCAGGCACACCATGTCCTTTGGCCTCCTTAGCAAAAAAAAAGACAATGATCCCCACTAACAGGCCTCCCATTGTGGGGATTAGGATCTTTGCCCAGATGGGCGCTGCCAGGGCCATAACCAGCAGATCCTTTCCCTCCATTCTGGTCACATCCCCCCACCCGATTTGAGCCGTAACGGCAATGAGCCTTCGAAACCCGATGGCGCCGTATCCCCCTGCTACACCTACAATTCCTCCCATCACGATCATTAAAAGATGCTCGCGATGGGTGAAGGCTATCATAGTATCTTTCAAACCTTGCCGAATCTTCGAGAAGAGAATCCCTTTCATTCCAAACCTTTACTAATCAAAAGAGAAGTGGATAAATCGCATTAAAAGGAAAGCTTATTTCTTAAATCACACAAGAAAAGCAAAAGAGGTTTCACATTACTGCCTTCCAGTTCTTCTCCTCCGAACCCACCAATTAACTGGAGTGCCCTATTGTTAATAATCACGGGTAAACCCCCGGCTCTGCCGGGGGACTCCCGAAGTTTGACATTTCCGGGAATATAAGAAAGCCTCCTCCGTGTGAACCGCTCAAAGCTCACCGCAAAGAAGGCTCTAAATGTACACTGTTGGAAGATTAAGACATAAAACATGGGATTGCAAGTACCATCTCATCTGCATACCGAAGCACCGGAGAAAATTGTTATAGGGACGCCTCCGAAAATATCTCGGAGGGGTTTATACAGACCTATCGTTACAAAAGGAGGGGTGGTTGAGGGCCATCTTATGCCAGATCATGTTCTTATGCTGCTCTCGATTGCACCAAAATATTCGGTGGCACAGGTAGTTGGTTATAGCAAGGGCAAAAGCGCACTCTATATCGCACGGAGCTTTTCTGGACACAAAAAGAACTTCACAGGTCAACATTTTTGTGAGAGGGGGGTCACATCTTGTTTTGTGAATTGTAGAAAGGTTACGAATGAAGAATATAAATCGGCTAATTCACAATGCAAGATGTGACCCCTTATAAAATCATAACACTAGAGACACCCTCCGGTCCCCTTTTCTTCGCTCTTGTTTCCTGCGATCGATTCCTCTACGATCCATGCCAAAGCCGCATGGCTGTTCGTCCTCTCGAATCCAGTCACGAGACATGCCACTTGATCGCCTCTCGCTCTGTCTGCGTTCTCCTTGACGCCGTTCTCCAAGCCGCCGATCAGGCCCTTGATAGCTGAACCAAACACTCGTACTTAGGTATATAGTGCCTTGATATGCCCTAGTCTTGTTTGGTGGCTCCTGAATAATTCGCTTGCAGATCTCGATCCCCTTCTTAACACTGGAAACAAAATCGGTCTCGCATGAGTTCATGATAGTGCGGCTTACCCTGATACACACGAAAGGATGGAGGGAATCTAGTATTCCATCACGGCCCGCAGCTCTAACGATGAAATTGATATCCGCGCCTGAACCCTGATGTAGTTCAGTACGAAGAGAAGCATTCCTCAGCTCTCGAAGAATATATGCAATCCTCCTCCCAGCAAGGCCTAAGTCATTGTCTTGAGCGACTGCTGGTGAGAAACCGTCTGAGCGCTCACCGCTTATGAAAGGCTGACAATGGTCGGCAACAAGAGCAGCCAGAGATCCAACCATATCATGCACGATCTCATCCGGGACGCCATCAAATGCCCTTGATTGCAGGCGCAGATCAATCGGATCGTTTATGTAATCAACAATCACCAAACGCTCATCGGAAGTGAGGCACAGTTCGGTGGAGAACACGTCAAGCCCGCATATGCTCGCGATAAAGGTCGTTACCTCGTGCAGTGAATCAATGCGGAACTGGTCTTCCTTTAGGAGAGTGACGGGAGTATAGACATGCGTACTAGGATCCCACAGGGATGGATGTACGGACCCCACACAGTAGATGACGCGAAACCATGCCGGGTACGGGCCAAATCTGGCCGGAACGATTTGGGCTTGCAGCAGGTATTCATCGGTAGGGTATTCTTGCCTGGCCGACAGGATCTCGCTGAGGCAGGTGGCCCCCGTAATCACTCCCTCACCACCACCGCCATGTGCCGGTTTGATCATGAAGCTGCCACCTAATGGCTCAAGATCGATCGGGAGGAGAAGGGGTTGTTCCTCGTAGGAGGGAAGAATGATGGTATAGGGTATTTGCAGGCCAGCGGTGCCGAAGGCCAGGTGCACCTTGACCTTGTCCCAGGTGCGTCTCGCTCGTTCATCGGGGTTTATGCGATACCATGCGTAATCGCGGGCCCATTGGACAATAGGGATAAAGCGTTCGTCCGTATCAGAGGCCCGATCCCAAAAAAACCGGAAGACAATCTCGTGATTGGTAATAGGCGCTATCAGATGAGGGAGGTTATCAGGGGTAATCTGCAGCAGTGACACACCACGTGAGCGACAGGCAGCTTCGAGCAATACAACAAGGTCGTGGTCATACTCCCAGTTCCATGCGAGACACAAATCGTAGCTATTCATAGCCCTTTTCTATGAATATGTAGAAAATACCTCTAAGATTTGTCTTGAACTCCTAAATGACACTGGCCTCTTTTTTGAGCCATGAGCGATTATACCTGAGACGGGCATATATGAAAAGCATATATTCTTAGAGACGGCTCTCTGGTTCCGGGGGGTGGGAGGACGACTCGACAGGGAGGATTTGAGATGTTCAAGGAGAAGAAGGATGCTTTTCATTTGGCAATCACTCCTTTCATGCCGCCCGAGACTAGGGTCGCAATGTTGGCCAGGATCCGGGGGACCGCAAGGCCGCCGGGGCAGGCAAGATACTCCGGCACCCATTCAGGATCGAATTTTTCCTTATACTGCCGCAATCCCTGGAAGTTATAGAAGTGTTCTCCATGCCGGAAGATATATGCTCCAGCGCGGTTCCAGAGGGGAGCAAGCCCATGGTCCTGAAGCCCGGACAGAGGCGCCATGCCCAGATTAAACCACCGGTATCCCTCTCCCTTGCCCCACAGCATGAGTTGAATGAAGAGGTATTCCATGACGCCGCGGGGGGCATCGGGCAGGTGGCGCATAAGATCGATGGACAATTCTTCCTTCCCTGCACCGGGCCACAGATTGGCGAAGGCGACTATCTTGCCCTCCTTTAGAATCATACCAGCAGGAAAGCGTTTGAGGTAGCCTTCATCGAAAAAGCCGAGGGAAAATCCTTTTTCTTTGGTGCTTTTCTCTTCAAGCCACGCATCCGAGATCCGTCGCAGCTCTGGCAGGAGCGTGGGCACCCGCTCTGCGGGAATTACTTCAAACGTGCAGCCCTCTCCTTCAAGTTTATGGTAGGTGTGCCGCAACCCCTTGCGGGCGCCTCCCTCCAGGGAAAAACCCGCCAGCCGAACCCGGGCTTCCTCTCCAAGCTTTAAAAGCGTGAGCCCGAGATCGAGGTAGACATGGAGGTTTTCCGGGCCCACTTCGTAGAACACGGTCCACCCATCGTAACGGTCTACCATTTTACGAAACTGCCACGTGAGTTCCGGCCACTCTTCCTCCCGGCCTATGGGATCCCCCATGCTGACCCAGCTCCTTCCCTCTATGCCGTACATGATAAAGGCATTCCCGTTTTGGCTGAACAGGAAGGACTTGTCGCCGAGAAGGGCAAGGCCGGCATAAGTCCTGGGAGAATTCTGGACGATGGCGCCAGCCCTTTCCAAATCTTCCTGCTTCCTCCCGGAGAGCATGGGTTGAGACGGGCTGAGCATCCTCGCCAGCGCAAAAAAGAGCATGACGGCCACGACCCCCACTATGGCCCGAAGAAATCGGGAGGCATTCCCGGCTAGAGTGAATTGCCACCACAGATCTCCGCTGAACTCCACGTGTTTGTATGAGAAAAGCCCCAGCCATACGGAGCAGAGGAGGACCGCAGCGATCCCGGCTATCCAGCCCGGGTTGAAGCTCTCTCCAAACAGCGATGCAGACCTGTAAAAGTGCCGGCGACAGGGAAGGAGGGCGCCCAGCATGACGGAGAGAATGATCGCTTCCTCATAATCAGCCCCTTTGAGCAAAGAAAAGACAATTCCGCCGGCAAGGAGAAGCGCTGTGAGGACATAAGCGGCATCGATCCTCCGCTGCAGGCCCCTGGCCAGAAGGAGAAGCCAGCCACCGACAAAACTTCCAAGGAAGTGGGAGATTTCTATTACAGGCAAAGGCATGAAGTTTTTCAGCCATGCAAGCCGGCTACTCACTGCCGGCGTGGCCCCTGAAAAAAGCATGATCGCCCCTCCCACAAAAGTAGTGAAGGCCAGAACCTGCGGCACCAAAACGGAACCCCACTGACCGAAGGTTTGAATGACCCATTGCAGTGCGGCCTTCTTCCGAAAAACCTCTTGAATACCCAATGAAATCGTAGCTGCCAGAAGTGGGAAGATGTAGTATATGCCCCTATAAGCCAAAAGGGATCCGAGTGCCTGGGACGGGGGAACATATGGGGAGAGGAGCAGCATGATAACCGTCTCAAAGACGCCTAGACCCCCAGGGACCTGGCTGACGAGTCCGGCCAGTTGTGCCAGCAGATAGAGACCCATGAACCCTAGATACGAAAGACCTGGGACCGATGGTAAGAGAGCGTAAAGGACCATGCCCGCCAGAGCCCAGTCTAAAGAAGCAACCGTGATTTGTGAGAGAAGGAGGCCAGGGGAGGGAAGGGAGAACTCCCAACCCCCTACCTTGAGAGGCCTCTTCACTAAAAAACTCCACAGGATGAAGGCGGCCACAACGGCAAGGAATATCCTCCCGAGTAAATGTACCGACGTGAAGGGGAAATGCAGCACCGCGGGTAGCACCAGGGGTTCGAATAGAAAAACTACACCTCCCAGGACAAAAAAACCAAGCCACAAGGTCAAAGTGCAAAAACCAATGACCTGGGTAATCTCAAAGGCCGTGAGGCCCCAGGCGGAGTAAAGACGGTAACGCACTGATGCGCCGGCAATCATAGAAAACCCTATGTTATTGCTGAAGGCATAAGCGATGAAAGACGCCAGAGCGGTTTTGCTGTAGGCGAGGGGATGTCGGATGTACCGTAATGCCAGGGTATCGTACCCTGTCATGACGAGATAGCTCACGACGGTAAGACCAAGAGCCAACCAAAGCCTTTTAGCGGGAAGTTCCCGCAAATGGCGCATTACGTCGTGAAGATGATAGGCCCTGAGTTCGTGGCGTAGGACCCAGAGGGCCACCGCGAAAAGGAGCAGGCCGAACAGGGGGCCGATACTACGCAAAAGCTTCTTTTTCATAGGGCACCCCGGGCGTCGATTTCAGATTACAAAGCTCACAACGTCAATCAAAGCAGGAATTTCCGGAAGAGATTGCCTCGCCATCCGTTGCCTTCGTTGAGGTCACCTGTTTCAATGCACCTGCTATAATGACGCTCAGCACAAGCCAAGCAAGACCCGCGGCATAGCCTCCGAGGACATCCGTTAACCAGTGGACATTGAGATAGATCCGGCTTGCACCAATGAGAACGATTAGAAACATTAATGTAGCAGATATCGCAGAGGTTAATGCCTTATTCCTTGGGAATTTCCATGCCATATAGATGAGAAACCCATATACGATCATGGCACTGAAGGCGTGGCCGCTCGGAAAACTGTACCCATGAGCCACTGCCAGATCATGGGCCGGCCGTGGCCTGTGGAAGGCAAGCTTCAGAAGGACGAGAAGGATCTCCCCTAAACCGGCTGCAAGAAAAAGGGCAAAAAGCCTCCACCAGTCCCTTTTATGCATAAGGTATCCGATGATTGCCGCAATTGTCATGATTACAATATAAGTGCCTCCGAAGTTGGTTATCTCCACCATAAATCTTGTCACTCCTGGACTGACTATCCTTTCTATCAGCGTCTGTATTCTGAAGTCGAGATGAAAGAGGGTTTCTTTGTCTATTACGTCCTCTGCTATCTCACCAAAGGATGAGAGGGCGATAATGAAAAGGGCCAATCCTATGGTGAGATTCATAACGTACCATTCGCCAGCGCTAAGACGACCCTTCACAAATTCCCATGTCCTCGGTATATGAGAGGACAATCTCCCATTTATCCAGCCAATGCTTCCTTGAATCAATCGCCTCTTTTTCGTGAAAAGAAAATAAGCATACAGGAACGCTGTACCGGCGATAAACCCAAGAACACCCAAGCGGCCAAGATATACCCTTATTATCTCCCAGCTATTACCAACAAAATAGCCAAGCACTGAAAAAATCGCTGCCCATGCTATCCCGCCTGCCGCATTAAAAGATAGGAATTTTGAATAGCGCATCTTCGAGATCCCCGCGACTACCGGGGCGAAGGATCTAAGCCACGCTATAAAGCGGCCAAAGAATACGGTCTTTCCACCGTGCTTATCAAAGAACCCTCTGGCCTCAGTAAGGTATTCCTGTTTAAAGAAGAAATAGCGACCATATTTCAGGAAGAATCCTTCGCCAAACGTATTACCAATAAAATATGCCACAGTATCTCCCATTATGGCACCCAGTGAGGCGGCCCAAATAACATCTCCCAATTCAAACACACCCTTCGAGGCCAGAAGCCCCGCTATGACCACTACACTTTCGCCTGGCACCAAAAGGCCGAGAAAAACCGATGTCTCAAGAAAGGTCATGAGGATTATGATATAATAACCCCAGTGTGCAAGGTGAGGAAGGAGGATTTCAAGGATCTTAGTTTCCATCATGTTCTCTCCACCCGAGATGTCCCCCATTTCTTGCGCAGATGGATGTCAAAACGTAACCCTTTGCAAAAGACTCGCCTGATTATTTCCTTTGCAAAAAATAGGATCGAGAATGATTGAAACCTTGAGTACCTCTTGTGTGATAGTTACTTCGGAACCACATAATGCATATGAGCGACAGAATTTATCGCCAGTGCTAAAAAGCACGCCACCACAGGGGTCAGGAACCAACCGAGCAGGATATTAACCAAAGTGCGCCGGCGGATTGTGTTGATACCCTTTACTATGCCCACGCCTAACACCGCTCCCACTACCGCCTGAGATGCGGAAACCGGTACTCCCACAAAGGTATATGCGTGCATGGTAATGGCCTCCGCCAGAACAACCACCAGGGCAGAGAAGGCATCGAGTCTCACGAGTTTTCTTGTCACCGTTGCTGCGACCTTACGGCTGAAGGTCAAGCACCCGAGGCCGATGCTCAGACCTCCGATGAGGGCCGCAGAAAACGACGACATGAAGCCCGCGCCCACAAAAACCGCTGTCACATTAGCCACGTTGTTCGCCCCGAGGGCATAGGCACCATAGGAGCCCGCAGCGATCAGGCACAGACGGACCAGAACATCGGATTGAAAGAGGTTCACTCCAAGCCTGTTATACAGGGAGCCAAGCCCTCTATATACCAAAATGGCAATGAATGCGGCGCCGACGGGTGTTCCGAACCAGCATGCAACGACCTTCCCTATCCCTGTTAGGTTAAGCTGTCGGTTAAAAAAACCAATACCTATTATCGCACCAACTGCTGCCTGGGAAGTGGATACGGGAAGCCCAATGGTTGTCATAATTGTCACCGTGATGGCCGCTCCAAGGGAGCAAACCACGGCCAAACCCAGGTTCAAATGTGTCAGGCCGGCAAGCGTTTCAATCCCAGCGTTACCCTCCAAAACGGCTCCTATGAGGACAAAGGCAGAAGCAAGAAGGGCTGCGGTTGAGAATTTGAGCATCCTCGACGACACGGCAGAACCGAATACATTAGCCGCATCGTGGTAGCCCAGGGACCAGCCGAGAAATATTCCACTCAGAAGGGCAGACATTATACCCGCCTCTTGATACTGATTATGTGAACCCGACGAGATACCCGGTCGGTTTGATCCGAGATCTCGCCCAGTTGAATGACCATTTCCTTGAGTTGAAGCTTTTGAAACGGGTCCAAATCCGAATCGAAGATCCGGGTTATGATCCGCCGCTCGATGTGGTCACAATGACTCTCGTTGTTGTCGATGGTAGCTACCAAGGCCCTTATGTCTCCGGACTTTCTGAAGAGCGCCTCTACTTCCTTGACCAGTAGATCACAACACTGCAAGGAAACACTTACCAGTTCCCTGACGTCCATAACCAGGAAATCTGGGACAGCCAGCCTTTGGGTTTGAATCATGTAAAGGATCAGCTCAAAAAGGCCAGGGATTTGGTCGATTGCCTCGAGCAACCCCAAAATGTCACCCCGCGACTCCGGAATCAGCGCTTTGGCGTACATCAAGGTTTCGATCTCGTATCGAGTATCGTCCGCCTTAGATTCCAGCTTATGCGTCTGCTCGATCAGAAACTCAAAGTCCTCGCAGAAACCCCTTTCAAAATAGATATTCATGGCCTTTAAAAAATTCTCGTGGACCATCTTTAGGTTATCCAAATACCCGTAGATCAATTGCTCGACTTGCTGCTCCTTTTTAAAGAGAAATCGAAACATGGGGTCTCCCAATCCAGATAGTTTGAGAAGATCTTATAGGTTTCTCACCGGCTCCTCAAGGACTTCGACGCGATATTTGATCGCCGGCTAATGTAAACCTAAGCTTATCGTTAATACCGCAAAGACGAAAACGGTTATCAAAACGTATTTGATATTCCTTTTCCATGCAAAATAGAGGACTGACACAATTACCCTCACGTAAGGGGTCAACATCAGTATAATTATGCCGAGGGTCATGAAAAGAATGGGGCTCTTGTCTGGAAAGCCTCCGCAAAGCAGGACATGAAGGAAGTTGAAAAAATTCCGTCCATGCAAAAACATGGCTTTATCTTCCGATAGATAAAACTGACCATAGGAATGATAAAAGAGAACCATGCCGATCGCTTCCAAAAGTAGACTCGTGACGACCCCTATTACAAGCAGGTAGCTAATAGCTGTTTCAAGTCTAGACTCACCACCGCCTAAGTCAACAGAGCTCACAGTGACATTACCCCCTTGTATAACATTTGAGCGATGAGAAAGATAACGACTATGAAAAAGAGGATTCGGAGGCTTGTATCCCCTAGTTTATTCAGAACTCTGCCCCCAACTATTGCACCGATGGTGGTTCCTACGGCCATTGGCGCCATTAACGTTACATTGAGGAATCCTGACAAGAGATAAACGCTCGTGCCCGCCAATGCCGTCATACCAATGATGAAATTGCTGGTGGCGGTGGAGACCTTTGACGGCATTTTCAGTACGCTTTCTTGAACCGTTACCTTGAACGCACCAGCTCCTATTCCGAGCATTCCGGCAGCAACTCCGGCCACAAACATTCCTATCCCTCCCAAAAGAGCATTGCAAACCCTATACTCAATGATCTCTTTTTTGACCTCATCGAAATAGCTCCCCCTAAGCTCAAGCCACCCGGAGATTCTGTCTTGATTGTTACAGGGAACAGGATCATTTTTGGTTGAGCCCCTTAGTTTAACAAAAGAACTGAGTAAGAATGCTGCAAAGAAAAAATAGAGGTAGGTGGGAGCAATTATCGTTGTAACTGTTGCACCCAGTATCGCACCGGTAATAGTGAACATCTCAAGATACATCGCAATTTTCACGTTAGCCATTCTCTCCCTAACAAAAGATGAAGCTGAGCCACTGGAAGTAGCTATGATAGTCACCATGCCGGATGCTATTGCCTCCTTAACGGGAATATCAAAGAAGACCAAGAGGGGAATGAGGATACTTGCTCCGCCAAGCCCGGTGAGGGATCCAATGAACCCAACAGGCACAGACATAAGCATGAGTGATAGCATGTCTAACATCGCTGACATCCCTCTGCTGAACAAACACGATGCTACAAGGGACGCTCTTTTGACATGGGAGAGATATTTCTGGCCTTTCTCATCAGAACCTCACCCTACGGTAAAAGAGCTTTTTCGTCACTTCAGCTGCCAGGATATAGGTGGCGACAATCGCGCCCAAGACGAAAAGGAAGAGAATCGGCAGAGGACGGAAGCCGAAGATTTCGGCAAGCGGGGTGAAAGGGAAAACCAGTGTCACAGCAACAATCGTGAGGGTTGCCACCAATAAATACCGCCCTGGCATGCTCTTGAAGAAGGGCTTGCGACTCCGAATTACCAGCACAATCAGCGAAGCTGATATAACAGACTCAACAAACCACCCTGTCCTGAACAGATCCGTTGAGGCATGCAAGACGAGCAAAAGCACACCAAAGGTGAGGTAGTCAAAAACCGAACTCAGGATGCCGAATGTCATCATAAACTTGCGGATGAACCCGATGTTCCACCGCCGAGGCTTCTCAACCATTTGACTATCCACAGTGTCTGTAGCGATAGCCATCTCCGGAAAGTCAGTCATTAGATTGGTGAGCAAAATCTGCTTGGGTAACAACGGGAGAAAAGACAGAAAGAGGGACGCCCCCGCCATGCTGAACATGTTTCCAAAATTGGCGCTGGTTGCCATAAACACGTATTTGATGGTGTTGGCAAAGGTCCTCCTGCCCTCCTGCACGCCCTGCACGAGCACCTCCAGGTCTTTTTCGAGCAGAACAATATCGGCAGCCTCCTTGGCTACGTCCACGGCGCTATCCACAGAGATGCCGGCATCGGCGGCGTGGAGCGCGGAGGCGTCGTTGATTCCATCTCCCATGTAACCTATCACGTTTCCCGCTTTCCGCAGGGCGATAATGATGCGCTCTTTCTGATTGGGCTCCACCTCTGCGAAGACGTCAACATCATTCACCTGTTGAAGCAAGGCCTCATCACTCATCCGGCGAAGGTCTTGACCTGAAAGGATCTGCGGGTTTGACAAGCCTATGTGTTGACTTACCGTGGCAACAACCAGGTGATTATCCCCAGTGATAATCTTCAGTGAAACGCCGAGGCGTTTGAGGTGGCTGATGGTTTCAGCAATCCCGGGCTTGGGTGGATCAAAGACAGCAAGAAATCCCAGAAACGTCATGGCTGCCTCATGGTCTTTGGTAATGAGTGACTCAGAGCCCACATCTCGGTAAGCGACCCCAAGCGTCCGATAACCACTCTTACTGAGCCCCTCAAAGCGTTCCTGTATCCCTTTCTGTAACGCGGCTAACTCAACGATCGTTCCATTAGAAGTCTCTGCTGACGAACACACAGCAAGCACGTTCTGGAGCGCACCCTTGGTCACCATCAGATGTCTTTCATCTTTCGACACAAGGACGCTCAAACGCTTGCGAACGAAATCATACGGCACTTCGTCCAGTTTCAGGTAACCGGACACGTCGAATTGCCGATGGGTACGAATCGCCTCGTCGATGGGGCTCGTAAACCCCGTCTCAAAAAAGGCATTAAGATAAGCATGGAAAAGGACCTTTTCACTCTCATTGCCTTCAGCGTCGAAAGCGGCGTGCAACCGAATCACTCCTTCGGTCAGGGTGCCGGTCTTATCAGAGCACAGCACATTCATGCTGCCGAAGTTCTCAATCGAGGCGAGCCGCTTGACAATGACCTTCCCGGTTGCCATTCGTTTGGCGCCGTGGGCAAGGTTGATGCTGATAATCGCCGGCAGCAATTGCGGGGTTAGCCCCACGGCGAGTGCTAGCGAAAAGAGAAAGGAATCCAGCATCGGTCGTGCCAGGTAGACATTGATGGCAAAGATGGCAATTACCAACATAAGCGTAACTTCCATGAGGAAATACCCAAATCTCCTGACACCTCGTTCGAATTCCGTTTCTGGCGGTCTCAATTTCAGCCGTTCAGAGACTTTACCGAATTCGGTTTCGGTACCGGTGCGCACAACCACTGCCTTTGCCGTGCCGCTGACCACATGGGTTCCCATGAAGAGGACGTTGGCCCGCTGACTGAGTGGCGTTTCCGGTACCAGAACCCCAACCATTTTTTCTGCAGGGTATGTTTCACCCGTTAAGGCAGCTTCATTGACGAAGAGATCCTTGGACTCAAGAATAAGACAATCTCCTGGTATGTTCCCCCCTGCGGAGAGGACAATAACATCACCGGGGACAATTTCCTCGACAGGTATTTCCTTCGAGTTGCCATCGCGCAACACAATAGCCTTTATTTGCACAAGAGCAAGCAACTTCTCAACTGCATTTGCGGCGCCTCGTTCCTGCCAGAATCCGAGAAGGCCGCTTACGAAGACGATTGTCAGGATGATGAGGGCGTCGGCAGGGTCATGGAGGAAAAGCGACAATCCTGCTGCGAAAAGCAGGATGAGGATAATGGGGCTCTTGAATTGAGCCAGCAGGAGCGCCAGCGCATCCGATGGTTTCTTGGGCTTAAGGAGGTTGGGGCCAAATTCCCTGAGGCGCCTTTGGGCATCTTCGCCTCTTAGGCCCTGGGGTGTGGTGTCGAGTTGCTGAAGTAACTCACCGGCGGGGAGACCCCAAAAGGCTTTTCCAATTTCGCCCATACTTAATTCTCTTCGGTCTACTGCCGTAAAGTGAAGCTCCCCGCGCTTCCGCGCGGGGCAACCTGCTCCGCCGAAGTAGCCGCTTCGGCTACGAAGGTCGAGTCCTGGCGAAGGCGAGTGAAATGATTTTGGGCCACAATGAAATCTTTTAAGAAAAACAACCGAATACCAATCCCGGCCTCTTCTGGGGTTCTATTGAAATCGGGACCCCGACTCAGAAGCCGTTGAGGTTGAAGAAGTTTTGTGTCTTCTATACCGATAAAGAAAATATAGTGTCCAGGTCAGTGCCCCTGCGATTGCTATTCCCCCAAGAATATGAAATTCATAGTGCTTGATATTACCCAGTAAGGTCTCGAGGACATTGCCGAAGAGGTATCCACTGGTCCCCACAATAATCGCCCAAACTAATGCACCAATAATGTTAAGGAAGACAAATTCTCCTGTCGGGACTTTACTCATACCGATTGCAAAGGGTACGGCTGTACGCAGTCCGTACATGAATCGAAACGCGAGAATTAGGGGGGTTCGGAATCGTTCCAAAAGCCGTTGGGCCTTGTCGGAACGGGCTTTCCATGAAGGACGCCTCGCAAGAATCGCCGGGCTGTAACGGCGGCCCAAAAAAAAGAACACCTGGTCGGCGCACAGGGACCCGAAAAAAGCAACCACTATGACCCAGCGCAATACGAGATATCCTTGGCTCGCGGCAAAGCCCCCCAGGAGGAGGACGGTTTCGCCCTCGAAGAATGTGCCCACTAAAACGGCCCAATAGCCATGCGTGTTAATCATGGACTCCAGCGTCATCGCATCCTCGCTGTTTGCTTTTGCCCACTGTTTAGCACTGCTCCGAATAACATAGTACCACAAATATCAATTTCAAAAACGAAGTAAAACTGATTTACATCAGAATCGTTTTGGTCATGAGCTTTGAGTCAACTCCAAAGAGGCCCAGAAGATAGTCAGCGCCACTGTCTTTTCCGAGCAATTACGATAACTCCTCTTAGGGTTTTCTGAGAAAGCCCATATCCCCTCTGGACCACAAAGTAGACAAGTGATCCAAGGGCGAACTAATTAGTCAGTGCTTCCCGCTTTCTTTGGCGGTTTTCCCCTTTTTGAGCATAATCCTGGCGTCTGCCACAATATTCTCTTCGAAGAACATAAAACCGGGTTCAGGTCAATGGATTCGATGCTATTCAGCTGCGCTCTTATTTTCTTTAGATCTCCAAACAAAACATTAAGCCGGCCAAAGGCGCGGTCCAGGTCTTCGCTGAGGCCACGGGCTCCCTCTTGGCATATGCACATACAATATGCACCAAACCTTTCCCTTTCCTTTCAGGAAGATTACAGTTTAGTAAGGTTGTTCATGAAGGGTAGTGCGGTTTTCCCCAGAACATTGAAGCCTCGTTCTCACAGTTTGAACTCGTAAGAGCTAAGGAGGGTTTTCGAATTCATCAGCGCTGGATCAAGGGTAGCAAAATAGCATTTTGTATTTCCCAGTTGACCTGATAAGAACTGAGCCTATATAGTGGCGCTACTAATCTTCAAAAAGGCACACCGGTCTTTTTCAGAAATAGAGAGAACCAAGATTCATCTAAACCTTACTATTGCGGAGTGCACTGTGACAAAAAAGATGATCTCGGCGCTGTTGCTGCTTGTGTATGTTTTTGCTGGTCCAAACGCGAAAGCAAGAGCACAGGATGCCCAAGCCCTGGTGGAGGCCGCCGTGAACTATTATCGGGGTAAGGCCTCCACCGCCACGGTGGACATGACCGTTCATCGACCGAATTGGGAACGGACCCTGACAATCACGGCCTGGACCAAAGGTCGGAAAGACAGCGTTTTTGTCATCGTTGCCCCTCCCAAGGATCGTGGCAACGGCACCCTCAAGAGAGGGAGCGAGATGTGGATGTACAATCCCAAGGTCAACCGGGTTATCAAGCTTCCGCCCTCCATGATGTCGCAGGCCTGGATGGGATCGGATTTCTCCAACAACGACTTAGCCAAATCCGACAGCATAATCGAGGACTACACCAACACGATCTTGACCACCGAAATCCAGGATGAAAAAAAGGTATACGTTATCAAGTGCGTGCCAAGACCTGAGGCGCCGGTAGTATGGGGCATGCAGAAGCTCAAGATTCGGGAGGACCATATCCTTTTGAGCGAGGAGTTCTACGATGAGGATCTCAAACTGGTCAAGGCCATGACCGGCCATGAGATCCAGATGCTCGGCGGGAAGCTTATGCCCAAGGTCTGGAAGATGCAGAAGGCCGACGTTAAGGATGAGTATACGGTATTGGACTATAGGGAACTTACCTTTAAAGAAGACCTGCCGGATAGTTTCTTCACCCTTACTTGGTTAAGGAACCCCAGGAGATAAGGCCCCATGTCCTTAGATGTCAAAATGGCCTGGCGGAACGTCTGGCGGAATCCCAGGCGATCGGTCCTGACCATGCTCGCCATCGCATTTGCGAGCCTGCTGCTGGTCTTTATGTTGTCATGGCAGTTTGGCTCCTACGACACCATGATCAATTCGGCGGTTACAATACATACCGGGCATTTGCAGGTGCAGGCCAAGGGCTATAATGATACAGGGGACATCCGCTTGGTGGTGCCGAATCCCGCTGCGATAGCCGGAATCCTGGAGAAGACCCGGGGGATTGCGGCTTATACCTTTCGGGCCGACGCATTCTCTCTGGTTACCTCCAAGGAGCGGACCTACGGTGCCATGGTGATCGGAATTGACCCGGCTAGGGAAGCCGGGGTCTCTACCTTCAAGGAACTGATTCGCCAGGGAAGTTATCTCTCTGCCGGAGACATTGATCAAGCCTTGGTGGGAGAGCTTCTGGCCAAGAACCTGCAGGTGGGCTTGGGTGATGAACTGGTCGTGCTGGGCCAGGGGCGTGATGGCTCTATCGCGGCCACCGTAGCCAAAGTAAAGGGAATCTTCAGTTCCGGTCAAGAGGACTTCGATCGCAGCACCATCCATATCCCTCTTACATACTTTCAAGACGTCTACACCATGCATGGCGCCGTCCATGAGGTGGTGGCCCTTTGCGAGTCCCTGGGTGACGTGCCGGAGATGAAAAGGGCTGTTGCGGCCGGCATCAGGAATCTGAGCAAGGACGATCATCAACTGGTGGTCTTAGACTGGATGGAGCTCATCCCTGGTTTGATCGAGGGCATCAAGATGGACCTCGTGAGCGGGTTTATCTTCTACATCATTTTGATCGTGGTGGTGGCCTTCAGTATCCTGAATACCTTCCTCATGGCTATCTTTGAACGGACCAGGGAATATGGCGTTCTTCTGGCTGTGGGAATCACCCCGTGGCGGCTGACCAAACTCATCTTGATTGAATCGTCGAGCATTACCGTTGTGGGCGTTGTCATGGGCATTATCGCGGGCAGCCTGATCACCTGGTATTTTCAGGTTCATGGAATCATCATCTCCGGTGCAGCGGAAGTGCTTCGTCAGTATGGTTTGCCCGAGCGGATGTTTCCCCAGCTTTCCGTGCTTTCCGTGACGATAGGACCGGCTTTGGTGTTAGTCATTACGCTTCTGACTGCTCTCTATCCCGCCCTTAAGGTCCGGCGTCTCCGCCCGGTGGAAGCGCTGGCCAGCGTGTGAAGAATGGGAAATTGGGGGATAACCTAGCAAAAGGAATTCTCAATGTATTTTCAGCTAGCGTGGCGAAATATCTGGCGAAACCCGAGGCGAACTACGGTCATTACGACCGCGGTAATTATCGGGGTGTGGAGCATGATCCTCTTGGGTGCGCTGATGCAGGGGATCGCCGGCGAGATGGTGCGAAACGGTATCGCCACTCTCACGGGGGACATTCAGGTGCACCATAAAGGGTATCGAAGTGATCCGGTCATCGAAAACAGTATCACCGATTCCCAGGTGGTGGAAACCGCCCTCGGCACGATCCTCCCACCCGGCGCCCTATGGGCCCCCAGGGTTCGGGTCAACGCCATTGCCAGCAACGCCCGGCACTCCAGCGGGGTCACTCTCGTGGGAATCGACCCCGGAAGAGAGGCCACAGTTTCATTCATCGGGAAGGCCATAGCGCAAGGACGTTACCTCACGCTCGACGACACATATGGGGCTGTGGTGGGCAAGGCCTTGACCGATAAATTTGAGACCAGATTGGGCCATAAGCTGGTTCTCATGTCAGAGGATGCCGGTGGGGAAATCGCCTCCCGGGCGTTCCGCATTGTCGGGGTTTTCAGGGCCGAAATGAAAGCCACGGAGAAACAGTTCCTGTTTGTAACCATGCCTGCAGCCCAGCAGATGCTGAAGTTGAAAAAAGCTATCTCAGAGGTGTCCATTATCCTGCCCGGTGAGCAGCAAGCGGATGAAGTAGCCGCCGCCCTGCAAAACGCTTTGCCCTCCACCGAATATGAGGTTCAGACCTGGCAAGAACTCCTTCCCTTTGTCACGGCGGTGTTGAAGATGTATGACGGCTTCATCTTCTTGTGGTTCTTAGTAACGTTTATCGCCATGGGCTTTGGCATTGTGAATACTCTGCTGATGGCCGTTTTCGAGCGGATTCGGGAGTTCGGCTTGCTCAAGGCATTGGGTATGAAGCCATGGTGGATCGTGAAAGAGGTCCTCGCAGAATCGTTTTTTCTCCTGATTCTCGGCATGGCGATTGGGAACAGCCTGGGATTTTTGAGCGTTTTCGCCCTGTCGGTTAACGGCATCGATCTTTCATCGCTTTCCGCCGGCCTTGAGTTCGCCGGTATGCCCCGGGTAATTTACCCGATACTCCAGGGCAAAGACGTCATCATGGCTAACCTGGTGGTATTCATTCTCGGGCTTTTGGTGAGCGCGTATCCGGCTGTCAAGGCGGCCAGGTTTACCCCGGTAGAGGCCATGGCCCATACCTGATCGAGTGCCGGTTGAAAACAACGCGGAACAAACGGATCACCCCAAGCATGTAACACGTCGGGAGACAGACTATGAGCATCGTGGAATGTACGGACATCAAGAAGACTTACCACCAAGGAAGGGTCGAGGTTCCCGCCCTCAACGGCGTGAGCCTGTCCATAGAAAAGGGTGGTTTTGTTGCCATTGCAGGCCCGTCCGGGTCGGGCAAGACCACCATGCTGAATATTATCGGCGGTCTGGACCTTCCCGATTCCGGCAGGGCCGTAGTTGACGGGAACGCCCTGGAGGAAATGAGCCGATCGGACCTGGCCAACCTGCGTTTGCAGAAGATCGGGTTCGTATTCCAGGCCTATAATCTTATTCCGGTCCTCTCAGCCCTGGAAAATGTGGAATTCGTCATGCTCCTCCAGGGCGTGGCGGCAGCCGAGCGACATGAACGGGCCAAGGAGATACTCGATGAGGTGGGCCTGGAGGGCACATACGACAGACGCCCTGCCGAGCTATCCGGTGGGCAACAGCAGCGGGTGGCCGTGGCCAGGGCCATCGTGTCCAATCCATCCATCGTCTTGGCGGATGAGCCAACCGCCAACCTGGATTCCAAGAACGGCAAAGGTCTATTGGAGATGATGAAGGAAATGAATGAGAAGAAAAAAGTCACCTTCATTTTTTCCACGCATGATCCCATGGTCATGGAGTATGCTCGCCGGCTCATCTACCTCAGGGACGGCCTGGTGGCGGACGACCAGGTTAAAGAAAGGTAAAATCGGGACAAGCAAGATATTCCACACATCTTTATGATATACAGGCTTCAAAGGGCCACCTTGCCTCGGCCAACAGAGAGGGGACGTGATCGCGAGTCATTTCGAGAGAATCTGCTTGATTGCTGCGTGTGTACTGCTCGGGGTCTCATCGGTCAAAATCGCCCCCTGCACCTCGTGGGCGTTTGCCGGCGTAGCAAATGAGGCCGCGCCCGTATCCCCCGGGAACGAATCGAAACCCGCTGAACAGTGGCACAAAACCATAGAAGCCGAATGGGGCGGCCACATCAAGGTCCGGGGGTCAGTTTCATGGCCCGACGACGAATCGGTTTATCAACTGGTGGGCACTGGAACCTACTATGACGGCAGCGCCGAGGGCCGCTTGAAGAATAAGGTTTTCTTTGGAGAGTGGGGGTACTTTGAGACTCATTATGAAGTCGTTCTTTCGGGTGGAGACACCTGGGAAAAGGAAAGAGAGCTGGAACGGCTTTTGCCGGATCTCTTCAAGGACAGCTTGCTCTTCGGCTCTCCACTGGAAGACGATCGCCGCCTTCTGGACCTAACCACGACGATTGATCAAACCGACCATCATATTCTCTACCACCGGCTGGACCGGCTTTCCTTATCCTTGCTGCCGAAATGGGGTGTGGTCCGCATCGGGCGACAGGCAGTCACCTGGGGGAACGGCTTCCTTTTCAACCCCATGGACCTGGTCAACCCCTTCTCACCGACGGATATCGAGCGGGAATACAAGGTCGGCGACGACATGGTATACGTCCAACTTCCCCTGCAAAGCACGGGCGACCTGCAGTTTCTTTATGTACCCGGACGGGACCCGTTGAGCGGGGATGTGGAATGGAGCCAGTCGTCCCTGGCCGGAAAGCTGCACGTTGCCTCGGGAACCACCGAGTTCGATATGATGGCCGCCAAACACTTCAAAGATGAAGTGGCCGGCTTAGGCTCTACCGGTTATCTCGGCGACGCAACCTGGCGGTTGAACATTACCTGGACCTTTGTGGACAAGGATAGCGACGAGGACGACTACCTTTCCTTTGTGGCCAATATGGATTACTCCTGGGTGTGGTGGGGAAAGAACTTCTATGGGTTTATAGAGTTCTTTTACAACGGCTTAGGCAGTGACCGCTACACAGAGGCATTTGCCGATCCGGGCGTTTTGGAGCGCCTCGCCCGTGGTCAGGTTTCCACCCTGGGCCGGACATACCTTGGCGGCCACATCAGGGTGGAGCTCCACCCCTTGTTTAATGTGTTTTTCACGGTGATCAATAACGCGGACGATCCTTCGGGAGTACTTCAACCCCGGGCCACCTGGGATATAAGCCAGAATTGCCAGGTAACCTTTGGCGGGAATATTTATTATGGCGCAACAGGCAGTGAATACGGCGGGTTCAGAATCCAGGGTACGAATTTCCTCGCTAAGCCTGCGGACAGTGCCTTCCTTTGGTTGGCCTTTTTCTTTTAAGATGTGTAAAAAATGGGCAAGGCGGAGGATTGGAATCGGGCAGCATATGGTTTTGGCAAACGGATGACGATTCGTCGAGGGTTGCACCGGCAGTGAGCTTTAAGGATTTCATACCAGAAAGCAAATCCTCAGGCCCGATCATGGGAACCACAAGGTGCTGCCAATGGCTAGTTGAGGAACAATACTAACCGATCTGGGCACTCCAAGAGATTTCGCAAGGACCTCCCGCCAAGCCCAATCCATTTAGGCGTAATGCTGAGGATACGAAAGTCATATCACGGCATTTTCCATACGCTCCAGATTGGAGACAAGCAGCAGAAAATCCATTCTTGACGGAGATGTTCTTATCGAAGCGTTTTTTCACCAGAAAATGCATTTTTCTACAATTATGAGCCAAAACACGGATCCAAGAAAAACTCTTGCAATTTTAATATATTTTGTTACACTAGTGCATTCAGAAAAGCGTTTTGTTACATGAGAATACATTTTTCGACATTTGTGCAATGAAAACCGAAGACTTCAACAGCACCGCAGGCCTGAAACCTGTCGGCTGGTACGAATTAATCCGCCGATATTCTCTCGATGTTTTGCCGCACTATTCCCAAGCATTTGTTACCCAGAAAGGACGCCGGAAAACAGTTATTGATGGGTACCGAAGAACAGAAATCTATACAAAGAACTATGATCCTGGTGACGCGCTGGGGAATCATCTGACTTTCGCGCTCAAGTTTGAGGGACTCAATCTGCAAATACTCAGCTCACTCTTTCAGGCTATCGACCAAACAGAACTGGAAGCGTTCATAAAGGAGACGCCGGGCGGAAAGTATGCTCGAAAGATCTGGTTCCTCTATGAGTTTCTCACTGCCAAGGAACTCGATCTGGAACCCACAAAGGTAACCAACTATGTTGATCTGTTGGAGACCACCAAGTACTACACGGCCAAGCCCATACCCGAGAAGCGACAGAAGGTTAACAACAATCTCTTGGGAGATAAACGTTTCTGCCCGACAATCAGAAAAGACGGCACCTTGAAGAACTACATAGACCTCCAGCTAAATGAGAGAAGTGTGGAGGTTATTGGTAAGTATCCAAAAGATGTTCTGCAAAGAGCACTCTCCTATCTATACACCAAGGAGACAAAGTCTTCTTTTGAGATTGAACGGGCGACTCCAGACCAGAGGCGAGCTGCACGTTTCATAGAACTTCTCAAGCTTGCGGATGAACGAGAATTCTTCAACAAGCCGTCCCTACTTGAGCTCCAGCAGGCAACTGTCGACGAGCGCTTCGCTAACCGTGATTTTCGTGACAGCCAAAACTACGTGGGCCAGACGGTGAGCTACGGAAACGAAGTGGTTCATTTCGTGGCGCCTCAACCGAAAGATGTGCCCGACCTTATGGAAGGTATGTTCTATACCTACGATCGTATGATGTCCTCCGAACTTCATCCTGTAATCATTGCCGCTGCGATTTCTTTCGGGTTTGTGTTCGTGCATCCGTTCGACGATGGAAACGGCAGGATTCATCGTTTTCTGATCCACAATATTCTGGCCAAAACAGGCTTCACACCCCCAGGGCTGATCTTTCCTGTCTCTGCCACAATGCTTCGGAAAATCAAAGACTACGATGAAACACTGGGGGTGTTCTCAAAGCCATTAATGCCCCTGATCGATTTCGATCTAGATAATAACGGAGGAATGACAGTCAAAAATGAGACGGATGTCTATTACCGCTACATTGACATGACCGTGATAGCTGAACGGCTCTTCTGGTTTATTCAAGAAACCATAGAGACCGAGTTGATCCTGGAACTGGACTTTCTACTTGACTACGATAAAGCCAAACTAGCCATCCAGGACGTGGTGGATATGCCCGACCGCCTCATTGACCTATTCATCCGTCTATGTATTGAGAACAAAGGCCGCTTGGCCAAGAACAAACGCAGGAGCCTGTTCGCAAAGCTCACGGACGAAGAAATCACCAGGATGGAGGCGTGCGTGAGTGAGGCCTTTAAGAACGCTTTCTTACAAGGGAACGGAGCTAGGAATAATTCACCCCAACAACCTTAGTCCCTCGATGCATAAATTCGATAACATATTTATTTACTCGGGACTAAGTGCTGAGTGAGCGATTGCTGACTTTCTAGTGATGAAAATACGTTATGGTATTTGCGAATCGAAGCACCTAGGTATCAAGGTGGATTTCTGCAGCTCATCCGCCAGCCCGTTAGGCTGAAAGGAGGTTCGGTTGGGCGAAACATGGATCACAGATATTACGCACTTTCTTGATGAATCTGGGTTGCTTCCACCGGGCCTACCCGCGCCGGCTCGAAACCTTGTGAAGCATTTCAGTGCTATCATATCTGCGGCCTCAACCTCACAGCCTGGAGTTGCGGCCGCGACTGGAGTGAAGTGCCGAAGGAGGCCGAACCGGCGACCATGTGGAGGTGAAATTGTAGCGGCCATCGAGCCGGATTCGCTCGAAATTGTTTGGCAATGCCCCGTTTGTGACGACAGAGGGCTGATCCAGAACTGGCAGGGTACATCCTGGGACCTTTCAGAGGGTGAGTTACGTAAAGCCACCTTATCCAAGGCCGACGTTCGGAAAGCGCAGAGACTCAACATCATGAGCATTATGTACCGACGCGGGATGCTCCACGACATTGCGCAGAAGGAAGGGATCGAAACTACAGTTTTACAGGGTGAGAGCCTCACTTCGGAAGTAATTGACGCCATCTACGAAAACCAGCTCCTGGAACTGGCCGGAGAGTATGGGATTCCAGAGGTTGGTGAACCGATTCAATACGACCATTTGGTAATCGAACATGCCTTTGGACGCAACGAGATTACGGTTTACAACAGGGCGATCATGCTCTTCCACACTGACGACGACGAATAGAGGGGGGTCACATCTTGTTTTGTGAATTGTAGAAAGGGTACGAATGAAGAATATAAATCGGCTAATTCACAATGCAAGATGTGGCCCCTTATACAGAGGAGGACATTATGGAAACGGATGCCTACGAAAACTTAGCTCAGCATCTAGACAAACTGCCTGGGGGTTTCCCCCCTAGCGACAGCGGGGTGGAATTGCGCTTGCTCAAAAGTTTGTTCACGCCTGAAGAGGCAGAGCTGGCCGTGCATCTGACCCTGGATCGTGAAGAAGCCAAGACTATCGCCGAGCGGGCCGGGCTTGACCTCGCCCAAGCAGAGCAAATGCTTAAAGAGATGGCTCGCAAGGGGCTCATCTTTTCCTTCGAGCCAAAAGGCGGCCCGGCACTCTACCAGGCCGTCCCCTGGATGTTCGGTATTTATGAATTCCAGGTCAATAACCTGGATGAGGGCTTCGTCCAAGATGTGAACGAGTATAAGCGCACAAGGGGTAAGGTTTCACGGCCGCAACGGATCCCCCAATTGCGCACAATTCCTGTACGGCGGAGCATCGAACCCCACCTTGAGACACTACCTTATGAGAGGGCTGAGGAGCTGGTCAAGGCCCAGGAAAAGTTCGCGGTAGCCCCCTGTGTGTGCCGCCGCGAGAGGCAGATAATGGGCACTGGCTGCGATGCGCCTCAGGAGACATGCCTCATGTTCGGCGATTGGGCGGATTATTATGTTCGCAATGGCTTGGGCCGCTACA
>Ga0307378_10001479_pt1 | contig 38312 bp, 28 predicted proteins | sample UN1MG_FD_202238 | JGI IMG/M metagenome (GOLD analysis project Ga0307378, IMG submission 202238) | Soil microbial communities from Risofladan, Vaasa, Finland - UN-1 | ecosystem: Environmental > Terrestrial > Soil > Coastal area > Acid sulfate soil | place: Finland: Risofladan, Vaasa | collected...
CACCCGCTGCTGGATTTCCTGGACCTTGTCGGGGGTCAGGTGCCGGAAGCGGCCGTGGCCCTTGAAATAATCGCTTACCGGCTTCCTGCTCTTCAGGTCCATCGTCATATGATACTCTCCGGCGATGACCTCGTAAAGCGGAAAGATGCCGGTCTGGGTGGCGAGCTTGCCGTACTCGATGGCCTTTTCGGACGGGATGCGCCATCCGGTGGGGCAGACCGAGAGCACGTGCACGTAGGCCGGGCCCTTGGCGGCGAGCGCGCGCTCGGTCTTTTTGAACAGGTCCAGCGGATAGGCCGAGCTGGCCTGGGCCACGTAGGGGATGCGGTGGGCCGCGGCGATCTCGGCCATGGGTTTTTTCCAGGTCTGCTGGCCGATGCTGTGGCTGCCGGCGGGCGAGGTGGTGGTGGAGGCCCCGTAAGGCGTCGAGCTGGAGCGCTGGATGCCGGTGTTCATGTAGGCCTCGTTGTCGAGGCAGAAGAAGGTCATATCGTGGCCGCGCTCCAGGGCGCCGGAGAGCGCCTGGAAGCCGATGTCGGCGGTGCCGCCGTCGCCGGCCATGCCGATGATGTTGATCCTTTTTTGCGGCAGCCGGCCCTTGCGCATCAGGGCCTTCAAGCCCGACTCGATGCCGGAGGCCACGGCTGCGGCGTTCTCGAAGGCCACGTGGATCCAGGGCATGGTCCAGGCCGTGGTGGGCAGCGGCGTGCTCACGATCTCCATGCACCCGGTGGCCATGGCCAAGATCGTGTCCTTGCCCGCCGCCTTCAGGATGATCCTCACCGCCAGCGCCTCGGCGCAGCCCTGGCACGCCCGGTGCCCGCCCACCATGTATTCCTCACGCGGCATGCTCTTGGGCGTGACCCTTTTCGCTTTTGCTTCCTCAGCCATTCCACATCTCCTTATCGTGGGAGCGCCATGGGTGGGCCCGACACTCTTGTCGGGCCGCTGTCAGGAGGCGCGGGACAGGAGTGTCCCGCCTACCATTGTTACTCCCTGGCCCCGTAAATTTCGTACTCGTCCTCCCGGCCCTGTTTCACCTTTTCGGCCGCGTCCTTGACCATCGCGATGAAGTCCGCCGGCTGCACGTCGCGGCCGGCCAGGCCGATGATGTAGTTGACCACCTTGGGACGCTTGGGCTGCGAGTACAGCACGCTCCGGAGCTCCGACGCCACCGGCCCGCCGTAGCCGAAGCTCACCGCCCGGTCCATCACGATCAGGGTTTCCGCGTCCTTGACCGCGGCCTTGAACTCCTCGAACGGGAACGGCCGCCACAGCCGGAGCTTGACCTGGCCCACCGCCTCTCCCTTGGCCCGCATCCGGTCCACCGCCACGCTCGCCGTCTCCGAGAGGCCGCCCATGGTCAGGATCAGCGTCTTCGCGCCCTGTGCCTGGTAGGTCTCCACCGGCTGATACTCGCGGCCGGTAAGGTCCTTCCACTCCCGCCAGCCCTTCAGGATCGCCGGCTTGCTCGCGAGCAGCGCCTCGTCCTGGGCCTTCTTGGTCTCGGTGAACAGCTCGGGCATGGCGAACGCGCCCATGGTCACGGGGTGGTCCGGGTCGAGGCGGTGCACCGGCTCGAACGCCGGCAGATACTTGACGATCTTGTCCTGCTCCACGTACTCGATCGGCTCGATCACGTGCGACACGATGAACCCGTCCAGGTTGACGATCACGGGCAATGATACCTTCTTGTCCTCACCCACCTTGAACGCCCAGAACATGTGGTCATAGGCCTCCTGCCCGTTCTCCACGAACACCTGGATCCACCCGCAGTCCCGGATGCTCATCACGTCCGAGTGGTCGTTCCAGATCGAGAGCGGCCCGGACAGCGACCGGTTCACCAGCGCCATCACCACCGGAAGACGGAGAGACGCCGTGATGAACACGATCTCGCTCATCAGCGCGAGGCCCTGGGAGGAGGTGGAGGTGAAGGTCCGGGCCCCGGCCGCCGAGGTCCCGCAGCACACGCTCATCGCCGAGTGCTCGCTCTCCACCGGGATGAACTCCGCGTCAAGCTCGCCGTCGGCCACCAGCTCCGCCAGGTGCTCCACGATGTGGGTCTGAGGCGTGATCGGATACGCCGCGATGCAGTCGGCGTCCGCCTGCGCCACCGCCTCCGCCATCGCGATGGACACCTCGACTCCGTGCTTGCCCTTGCGCATCTTTAGACCTCCTCCACCATCGAGATCGCTTCCACCGGGCAGATCTCCGCGCAGATGCCGCACCCCTTGCAGTAGTCCAGGTTGGCCACGTAGCACTCGTCCTCCCGCTGGTAAATCGCCGCGTCCGGGCAATACATCCAGCACCGCGCGCAGCGAATGCACTTGTCGCAATCCACGATCGGACGCCTCGAGCGCCACGAGCCGGTGTGATACTCCGAGGCGCTGCCCGGCTCCACGATCACGCAGCCGACCCCCAATTCCCTCCAGCCTATCTTGTCCATCGGTTTGGGCATGACACTCACCCCTTGACCACGGTCTCGGAAAAGGCCCGGGTAACGGCCTTCCAATTGATGTCCGCGATTTTCCCGAAGCGGTCCTTGATCGGGGCTTCCAGGCTCTCGAGCTTGAGCACGCCGGTGGCCTTGACCAGAGCGCCCATCATGGCGGTGTTGGTGATGGGCCGCTTCATTTCCTCCACCGCGATCTTGGTGGCGTCCACCAAAGCGATCCGGCACTTGATCTGATACTTGTCCCGAAGCTCCTGTTCCGCCACGTGGGAGTTGATGATCAGGATGCCGCCCGGCTTGAGTCCGCTGGCCGGGTCCAGCACGTCAAGCAGGCTCGGGTCAAGCACCACCGCCACGTCCGGGTCCTTGATCTGCGACCGCAGCCGGATCCGCTCGTCGTCCACCCGGCAAAACGCCATCACCGGCGCGCCCCGCCGCTCCGGGCCGAAGCTCGGGAAAGCCTGGCTGTAACGGCCTTCCTCGACCGCCGCCCGCGCCACCAGCTCCGCCGTGGTCACCGCGCCCTGGCCGCCCCTGCCGTGGAACCTGATCTCAAGCATGACCCTTAAACACCTCCCTGACTCCAGCCGGCAAATGACCCCCGCCGCGTCCGGAACCCGTCATCGCGAACCCTGCAAGATCATCCGATTTTGATCGAACCAGCGGGAGATTGAACGTCAGCGGCTGTCTTAAAATTCATTTACTGCCCGGAGCCTGTCTTTCAATATAATCAGCGATTTGCAGAATATAACATAGCAGCCTGGAAACCGCAAACATCGCGGCCCCCTCCGGCTTGACGCGGCGTCGAGCTTCTGATGCAATGAGATGAAGTCGAACGCAAGGAGGAGTCCCATGAAAAAGATCATACGCGCCGGCCTGGCCCAGGCCGTGATGTCCACGGCAATGCTGATTGCCCTGGCCGCGCCACGAAATGCCGCGGCCCAGACCATGACTGCCGTGATTGGCGGAACCCCGGAGCGCGCCATGATCTCCGAGCTCACCGAGTTCCGGCTCTGCGAGCTCGACTTGAAGAGCCTCGACCAGAAAGGCGCCTGCATCCCGGCCCGGGTCCCCGGCGATATTTTCACCGCGCTCATGCGCGGCGGGCGCATCCCCGATCCGTACAAGGACAATGACTCGCTGAAGGCGCAGTGGGTGGACGACCGCGCCTGGCGTTACGAGACCACGTTCTTTTACCGGCCCGTCCCCGGCAGGCGCATCCATCTCCTGTTCATGGGACTCGACTACATCTCGCGCATCGAGGTGAATGGCACGACCCTGGTCGAGCGCCATGAGGGAATGTTCTCCCGGGTGGACCTCGACGTCACCGACGCCCTCGAAGACTCGAGAGAGCAGAAGCTCGCCGTCACCCTGTTCGGCATCCCCGGCGCGAACACCGAATGGCTCGGGCCGATGCTCGGCTCCTCCGAGTTCGGACGCCGCCACTACCTGAAAACCCAGATGAGCTTCGGCTGGGACTTTGCGCCGCGCTTGAAGGGCGCCGGCATCTGGGACCGCGTGTTCCTCTACGAGACCGGGCCGATTGGAATAAAAGACGTGTTCATTAAGACCAGCCTTTCTGGAAAGCTCAATTTTGAAGTAGAACTGAATGAACCGGCCCGGGAAAATACGTTCATTTATGTGGAAATATCAAGTCCCGATTTGAAACTGGCAGCCGCGGAAGTAGCTGTGGTGCGACCGGGGGACAAATCATTCCGCGATCACCTCCAGATTGATGACCCGGATCTTTGGTGGCCCTGGGACATGGGAGCGCAGCCTCTTTACCGGGCAAGGATAAACGTTCAAACAAATCATAAACCGGATGTGGACGTTTCCGACTCGGTTTCCGAGACCTTTGCCTTCCGCGAGATCAGTTGGGGCCCGAACCCGGACGCGCCGCCGGGAAGCGCGGACTGGGTGCTGTTTATAAACGGCAAGCGCGAGTTCATGCGCGGCGCCAACTGGGTCCCGCCGGAGGCGATGTACGGGCGCATGGACGACTCGCGCTACGGCAAGATCATCGGCCTGGCCAAGGACGCGGGCGTGAACCTGCTCCGTATCTGGGGCGGCGGCAACCGCGAGCGCCGCGCGTTTTATGACGACTGCGACCGCGCCGGCGTCATGGTGTGGCAGGAGTTCCCGTTCGCCTGCGTGTACCTCATTGGCTATCCCAAGACCGCCGCGTTCCAGGACTTGACGCGCCAGGAGGTGGACGAGATCGTGCGCCAGCTCCGGAACCACCCGTCGCTCATCCAGTGGTGCGGCGGCAACGAGTTCAACGTGCCCCAGAACATCGAGGTCGTGAACGTCATGGCGGACGTGACCGCGAAGCTCGACCCCACCCGCCGCTTCATCCCGGCGTCCCCCTACAAGGGCGACACCCACAACTGGGTGGTCTGGCACAACTTCGGGAACCTCTCCGACTACTTCGCCGACGTCTCGCCGTTCCCCTCCGAGTTCGGGCTCCAGGCATTCCCCGCCGTGGCCACTCTGCAAAAATGGATCTCCCCGCAATACCTCTGGCCCATCAACAAGGTCCTCGAACACCATGACCTCGGCACGAAAAAAATGGACAAGTACGTCTCCGCCATCGGCCACGAGGACTCGCTCGAATCCTACGCCGAGGCCACCCAGATCATGCAGGCCTACCTGCTCCAGCGCGGCATCGAGAACTGGCGCCAGCGCAAGTACAAAACCTCCGGCACCGCCTTCTGGCAATTGAACGAGCCCTGGCCCGCCATCTGCTGGTCCGTGCTCGACTATGAGCTCCAGCCCAAGCTCGCCTATCAGTTCCTCAAGAACACCTATAACCCCGTCCTCGTCACCGCCCGCTTCGAGGATAAAAAATACGGGCCGGGAGACACCATCGAGGCCGAGATCATGGTCGTGAACGATCTGCACCAGGAGTTCCATGATGTCGAGATCGGCGTGTCCATTGTCCGCGACGAGACCTCAATCATGAACTTCGGACCCTTCGACGCGCCCGGAGACACCGTCGTCAACGCCGGTAAAATGGAGTACCAGTTCTCGGCCGGCATGGAAAAGCCCGAGCTGTTCCTGGCCCTGCATCAGGGATCAACCGTCCTGGCCCGCAACCATTACCTCCTCTGGGTCTCGGACCCCGCGCCCGCCGGCGGCACGCGCACCGTGCTGGAAAGGATTGGCAAGAGAATCATGAGCGGGACCTCGATGCCAAAGGCGGAGAAAAGGCCGAAGTAGCATCAAATGGCGGATGAAATTCCCGCGATTTATTTGACGCCAAGACGCCAAACCGCTAAGTCATGAAAATTATTTCCGGACTTTGCGCCTTGGTGTCTTGGCGTAAAAATTTTGTCTGATTACTCGGCACCCGTCCGCGGGTGTTCTTGCAGCGTCCGCCAGTTTTTTTCCAGCGACAGCCGGTTCGGGTCCTCCGGCGGCGTGAGCTCCAGCGCGCGCCGCATCGGCGCCTCCGCCTCTTTCCACAGCTTCAGGTACATCAGCGCCGTGCCCAGGTTGTTCCAGTAGGTCCCGTTTCCCGGGTCGAGCTCGACCGCCCTCCGCGCCGAGTCCGCCGCCGCTTCGTACATGCCGAGCGATATGAAGATAACCGCCCGCGAGCTGTAGGCGTCCGCGAATCGCGGGTTGAGAGCGATCGCCAGGTCCAGGCTCCGGAGCGCGTCCCGGTAGCGGAGCCGCTGCCGCTCCTCGTTGGCCAGGAAGCTCCAGGGCACGTCATGTCCCGGCGCATTCTTCACCGCGTCCCGGAAAATGCTCATCGGGCTCGACCACTGTTGCGAGCGCTCCCATGACAGTGCCGCCAGCATAACCAGCGCCGCGGCCAGGCACAGGCGCGCCGGGAGAACGCGGGACCGCCCGTGCTTTTGCCGCGCCGTGAGAATTTCCTGCGCCACGTAACCGACGGCGACGGCCAGGCCCGGCAGCGCGAGGTAGGACCGGTGCTCCGCCCACGCGATGTTGAGCGGCACGATCACCGCGGGCAGGAGCGCCGCCAGGTACCATGCGGCCCCCGCGGCCGGCGCCCGCCGCTTCCGGAACAGCGCGATCAGCGCGGCCGCCGCCGCGGTTCCGGCGGCCGGCAGCCAGGCCAGCGGGTCAAGAATTCCCGCCGGCGCCGGCGCATCGTGGAGAAAGGAAAGGTGCAGGGGCAGCAGGAAGAGCCGCGCCATGACGAACGGGAAGCGGAGCTGCAAGGCCGCGTGCTGCAAGTGCGTGTAAGGCGGCGCCACCCGCGCGTGCGGCACCAGTCCGGCCCCCGGCGTGAGCAGCGACCGCGCCAGCACGTACAGCGCCGCCGCCGCCGCGACCGCCGCCAGCGTCCTTATGGCCGCCTGGCCGCGCCAACTCTGGCCCGACGCATACAGCGCGAGCGGAAGAAAGAGCACCAGCGCCAGCGCGCCTTCCGAGGTGAAAAAGGCCAGGGCCGAGCACGTGACGCAAAGCCCTCTCCACAACAGCACGTCCCGCTCCTTCCCGGCCCGGCCCGCCTCAACCACCGCGATCACCGCCACCAGCGCCGGCGTGAGCGCCAGCGTCATGCTCTTCGCCGAAACGTAGAGCACCGCCTGCGTCTGCAGCGGCGCCGCCGCGAACAACAGCCCCGCGATCAACGCCCCGCTCTTCAGTCCGAACACCCGCCGCGCCGCCGCCATCACCAGCAGTGAATTGATAAGGTGCGCGACGATCTGGAACAGGTGCCAGGGCAGCGGGTCAACGTTGGCGATCCGGAACACGACGGCGTTGGCCGCCACCGTGAGCGGACGGTACGGCCAGTTGCCGGGCTTCACGCTGAACGCGCCCGGGTCCGTGAAAAAGCGGTCCAGGTTGATCCGCCGGATCGCCGGGTTCTGGATGATGGTATTGAGGTCGTCAAAGATGAACGGGCCTCTCACGCCCGGCAAAAAGGGCAGGACCGCGAACGCGGCGACGAGCGCCGCCCGGGCGAGAGCGCGGACCCAGGGAGATTTCACTCCAGCCTCCGGCCGGAGAGCTTTTCCCATTGCGCGATCAGTTCCGGGTCCAGTCCCCGCGCCTGGAGCCACCGGAGCTGCTCGCCGGCCTGCGCCAGCCACCATTCCCGGTCCCGGCCCGCCAGGTCTCCGCGCTCCAGCCGCCCCAGGTACAGCCATGTCAGCCCCTCCCGCGCATCGGTGTTGTCCGGGTTTTTAGCGGCCGCCTGCTCGAAATTTTCCTGGGCCTTGTCCACCTCGCCGCGCACGGCAAAATACCAGCCCATTCCGACGTATCCCAGCGCGTCGTTTGGGTCAATTGCGATCGCCTGCTCGAACAGCGCTCTGGCCTCCTCAGGCCGGTCCTCCCGCAATTCCAACAGGCCCAGGTTGACGCAGGCCTCGGGCAGGGGCTTGTCCGACGAGGTGACGGCGGTGAGCAGCTTGCGCGCGGCGGCATGATCGCCTTCCCGGGACGCGATGATGCCCAGCTTGGTCTGCACCTCCGGATAGTCCGGCATGATCTCCAGCGCGCGCCGGAAAAAGGCCTTGGCCGCTTCCGGGTCGCCCCGCTTCTGCGCCGCCAGGCCCAGGATCATGTAGGCCTCGAAATTGTCCGGCTGGTTTTTGAGCACGATCCGGGCTCTATGCTCGGCCTGGTCCAGCCTGCCCTCGTCAATGTCGAATGCCGCCAGCCGGATCAGCGCGTTGATCCTGGAGAAAACCTGCGAGTTCGGATCGCGGAGCACGGCCTCGAACGCCTCTCGCGCCGTCTCATTAGGTTCCATGAGCAGCTTGAGTCTGGCGTAGCTGTCCAGGGCCAGCGGGTCGTCGGGGTTCAGCCGCATGGCCTTGAGCAGGTGTTTGCGCGCGGGCTCCAGCCGGTTGTCGTACATCTCCATGATGCCGAGCCAGACCCAGGCATTGCTCTGTTCCGGCGCCATCCGGACCAGTTGCCGCATCAGCCCGGTGGTGGAGAGCCAGAGGTTTTGCACTTGCAGGCCGAGGACCACATTGAGCCCGAGGACCACGGCGCAAAGACCCGCGGCGATTTTTTCCCTGCCCGGCGCGTTCCGGAAAAGGCTCTCGAACGCGGCCGCGCCGACCACCACTAGGCCGAGCAGGGGAAGATAGATCCTCTCCGCGCTGGCGATCAGATAGAGCGGGGCGATTGTCGAGGTCGGGGCGAGCCCGAGGGCGAACCAGGACACACCGAAGCTGAAGCGCGGCGCGCGGCGGTGGAGGATGATTGCCAGGACGAGCAGCCCGGCCACCCCGAGCGCGCAGCCGAGCGCGGCCGGCGAGGAAAGCCCCGGCGCTGTCGTTATGTCGGGCTTGGGCGTCAGGTTCAGAGGGAACAGGGTCCAGCCGATGTAGAGGAAGAACACCTTGGCCTGCGTGACGAGATAGGTGAAGCGCGACATGTACGGCGCGCCCAGCGCTGAGCTGAACAGGAGCACGCGGGCCGCGAGGTAGGCCGGCATCAGGGCCAGGGTCAGCGCGTAAACCGGCCAGCGCCGCGCCATGTCCATTCCGCGTGCCCGCCCCAGCGTCAGGTCGCGCGCCAGGACCAGGAGCGGCAGCACGAACGCGAGCTCCTTCACGAGCAGCGCCAGGACGAAGAAGAGCGCGGCCAGCGCCGCCTGTTTCCACGCGCCCATGCCGTTGTCCGTGACGCGCAGCGCGGCGAGCATGAAAACGGAGGCCAGCAGGGTCGAGCGCGCGGAGGCGTAGGCCACCGTCTCGGCCTGCACCGCGAACAGCGACCATAACAGCGCCCCCATCAGGGCGGCCCCGTCGCGGCCGGTCCAGCGCCGGAGCAGCGAGAGCACCAGCGCGGTGTTGATGAGGTGCAGCATGAGGTTCACGAGGTGCGCGCCCAGGGGGTTATCGCCGAAGACCGCGTAAGTCAGCGCGTGCGTGGTCATGAGCAGCGGCCGGTACATGCCCTCGTTGATCACCTGGCTGGAAAAGAGCTTCGAGTCCACGAAGAGGCGCGGCACGTTGGCGAGCCTCATCACGCCCGGGTTATCCGCGATGTGGTGGTAATCGTCGTACTGCCAGGGAACCCAGAGCGACGGCAGGCGCGCGAGCAGGGTAAGCCCGAGCGCGATGAGATAAACCGTCGCTGTCCTCCCTTTTCCTGTTTTAACGTTTTCCTCCATAATTGATCTCTGCAAAGATAAGGTTGCGATGAGAGGTGGGGCCGACACTCCTGTCGGCCCAAGCAGAGGGGACAGGAGTGTCCCCTCCACCGACCACGAGTATGATAAGGTCGGCGAATTGGACAGTCAAACCGGGGCGCCGGTGCCGGGCGGGGCCCCCGATTCCCGGTTAAGCGCCTTGGAGTGCGCAAGCTTGATTGCGCTTTTCTTAGCCCCGGCTTGACGGGGCGAAGCGAGGTGCCGGAGCCGATCTTTCACCTTCCCGGTGGGACCGTGCTCCGCCGGGATCAAGCTCCCGGCTCGTCAAAGCGGTGTCAAGCCACCGCCCTCCATACCCGGAGGTTTCGCTTAACCGGGAATCGGGGGCGGGGCCGCCCGTCGGAGACGGCCTCCCATATTATTTTCGCGGCGGCTCATGATATAATAGAGGCCTGATCGAAAACCGCAAAGGAAACTGATGATGAAAGTGCTCGTTCTCGGCATCAACGGCTTTATCGGCCACCACCTGACCCGCGCCATCCTGGAAAAAAGCGACTGGGACGTCTTCGGGATGGACCTCGGCGACGACCGCCTCGACTTCACGCGCGGCAACCCGCGCTTCCACTTCGTGGAGGGCGACGTCGGCATCAGCCGCGAATGGATCGAGTACCACATCAAGAAGTGCGACGTGGTGCTGCCGCTGGTGGCCATCGCCACGCCCAAGCTCTACGTGGAGGACCCGGTCCGGGTGTTCGAGCTGGACTTCGAGGAAAACCTCAAGGTGGTCCGCCAGTGCCTGAAGTACGGCAAGCGCATCATCTTCCCCAGCACCTCCGAGGTCTACGGCATGTGCGCGGACCCCGAGTTCCTCGAAGAGGAGAGCCCGCTGGTGTACGGCCCGATCAAGAAGGAGCGCTGGATTTACGCCTGCGCCAAGCAGCTCCTCGACCGCGTGATCTGGGCCTATGGCCATCACGACAAGCTGTCCTTCACCCTGTTCCGCCCCTTCAACTGGATCGGGCCGCGGCTCGATTCCATCGAGGCGGCCAAGGAGGGAAGCTCCCGGGTGGTCACCCAGTTCATCGCGGACCTCTACTTCCAGCGGCCCATCGCGCTGGTGGACGGCGGCAGCCAGCGCCGCTGCTTCACCTATGTTGACGACGGCATTGACGCGCTGATGCGCATCATCGCGGACCAGGACCGGAACTGCCAGGGCCGGATCTTCAACGTGGGCAATCCGGCCAACGACTGCTCGGTCAAGGAGCTGGCCATGATGCTGAAGGAGTTGTTCATGGCCCACCCGGACCATCGCCATGACAAGGTGTACTCCGAGCTCCGCGACGTGCCCTCCGAGTCCTTCTACGGGAAAGGCTATCAGGACATCACCACCCGAAAGCCCAGCATTGAAAAGGCCAGGAAGCTCCTGGGCTGGGAGCCCAAGGTCGCGCTCCAGGACGCGCTCCAGCGCACCCTGAACGCCTTCCTCGCCGAGTGCCAGGAGCCCGCGCCGGGAGGAGCGTGCAAGACTTGAGCGCGCTTCTCGGCCTCCGAGTGGACGTGGACACACTGCGCGGGACCCGCCGCGGAGTGCCCGAGCTGCTCCGCATCCTGGACCGGCATCAGCTCCGCGCCAGCTTCTTCTTCTCCGTGGGCCCCGACAACATGGGCCGCAACCTGTGGCGCCTGCTCGATCCCGCGTTCCTCAAAAAGATGCTCCGCTCGCGGGCGCCGTCGCTCTACGGCTGGGACGTCCTGCTCATGGGCACGGCCTGGCCCGGACTCAAGATCGGGCCCCGCTGCCGCGAGATGATCCGTGACGTTGCCGGCGCGGGCCATGAGATCGGAGTCCACGCCTGGGACCACTTCACCTGGCAGCACCGGCTCGACCGGCTCTCGGCCCTTCGCATCGCCGCCGAGTCGCTCCGCGCCCACGACCTGATCGCCGAGATCGCCGGCAAGGCCCCCACCTGCGCGGCCGCCCCCGGCTGGAAGGTGAGCGCCGACATGCTCGAGTTGCGCGACCAGCTCAATTACCGCTACGCCAGCGACTGCCGCGGCGAGAGCATGTTCCGGCCCGTGGTAAGGTCCCGCGCGCTACGCACGCCCCAGGTCCCCGCCACTCTGCCCACTTTTGACGAGCTCGTCGGCGCGGGCGCGGTCACGCCGGAGAATTTCAACGCGGCGCTGCTCGGCCTGATCCGGCCGGACGCGCTCAACGTCTATACCATCCATGCCGAGGCCGAGGGCATCGCGTGCGCCGGGTTGTTCGACCAGCTGCTCGGGTCGTTCGAGGAGCGGGGGTTCCAGGCAGTGCCGCTCGGGTCGCTGCTGCCGGGTGATGCGGCTGCGCTGCCGGAGGGCACGATCGAGCGCGGAGTGGTGAGCGGGAGGGCGGATTGGGTGTCGGTGCAGGTGAACGGGCGCGAGCAAGGGCGCGGGTGAGGGCACCCGCTCCCCCTTGTCTTCACTTTCTTTCTCTTGGTCTTTTTATGAAAAACTATTGACAAGGGGGAGCGGGTGCCCTCACCCGCGCTTCTTGGCCACACCGGCATGCCGGCTTCAGTGCGTTGATATTTTCAACGTGAGGGTTTATTATCGGGTGCGATGAGCGACGAACAAAAATGCGAGCGGTGCGGGGGCGATCTGGAGAAGGCATCCGGGTTGTGCCCGGAGTGCGATGAGCGGGCGCCCAAGTGGCTGCTCTGGACGGTTTACGGCCTGATCTTTTTGTTCGTGGTCGGGCTGATATATCGTCTGATCTGGCCTTGATCCGTTTTTTCGCCCCGGATCAATGCCGGCGCGGCGGGGACGGGAGAGATGACGGTACTGTTATATCTGGGCGTGGCGATCGTGGCCTATGTCCTGGCGGGCTGGTTATACGCCGCGTTCCTGGCGCGGAATTTCGGGGAGGACGTAAATAACCCGACCCCCGCCTGCACCTTCGCGGACGGCCGCGACTTCGTCGCCACCAAGCCTTACGTGCTCTTCGCGCACCACTTCTCAACCATCGCGGGCGCGGGCCCGATCGTGGGCCCGACCATGGCCATTCTCTACGGCTACCTTCCGGCGTGGGCCTGGGTGGTGCTGGGCGGCATCTTCGTCGGCGCGGTGCACGACTACTCGGCGCTGTTCGTGTGCATGAGGGAAGGCGGCAAGTCCATGGCCGAAGTCGCGCGCAAGTCGCTGGGCCCGTCCGGCTTCGTGCTCTTCATCCTCTTTACCCTGATCATGCTGGTGCTGGTTACGTCCGCCTTCCTCTCCATGGTCGCGGTGTCGCTGACCTCGCTGTGGCCCCTGGCCAAGCTCGGTCTCGCCGAGGGCCAGACCCTGCTCCACACCGAGGTCGTTGACGGCGTGGTCAACGGCCGCATCGGCGGCATCGCGTCCACGTCGGTGGTAATCATCACGGTGTTCTCGCCGGTGCTGGGATGGCTGATCTACAAAAAGAACATCACGGGGAAGGTGGCCTATCCGCTGGCCACGGCGGTGTGCGTGGGCTCGATCCTCGCCGGCATAGCGTTCCCCGTGATGCTCTCCGCGAACGCCTGGACCGTGATCATCTCCATTTACGTGTTCTTCGCCGCGGGCGTGCCGGTGTGGATCATCCTCCAGCCGCGCGACTTCATCAACGTGCAGATCCTTTACGCGGGCATCGCCATCCTGTTGATCTCCCTCTTGATCGGGGGCGTGTCCGGCGCGGCGCTGGCCATGCCGGCGTTCAACATCGCGGAGGGCGTGAAGAACATCGGCTTCATCTGGCCCATGATGTTCATCATGATCGCGTGCGGCGCCATCTCGGGCTTCCACTCGCTGGTCGCGGGCGGGACCACGGGCAAGCAGCTCGCCAATGAGTGCGACGCGCGGCGGATCGGCTATAACGCCATGCTGCTCGAGTCCCTGCTCGCGGTGTGCGTGCTGCTGGCGCTGGGGATCGGGCTCGGGTTCGACGACTACAAGGCCATTGTATGGCCGGCGGCCGGGTCGGGGTTGAAGTCCAACCCGGTGCTGGCCTTCAGCCTGGCGGCCGGGCATCTGGTGCACACCTCACTCCATATTCCGATGGACGTGGGCACGGTGATCGGGGTGCTGATGGTGGAGGGGTTCGTCATCACCACGCTGGACTCGGCCATCCGCCTCAACCGGTACCTGTTCGAGGAATTGTGGGCCATCATGTTCAAGAACCCGCCGGCCATCCTCAAGAACTCCTGGTTCAACTCCGGCCTGTCAGTCGCGCTGATGTGGGTCCTGGCCTATAGCAACGCCTTCAGCCTGCTCTGGCCCATCTTCGGGGCCGCCAACCAGCTCCTGGCCGCGCTGGCGCTCGTCACCATCACGGTCTGGCTCATGGCCGCGGGCAAGCGCTACGTGTTCGCGCTCGCGCCGGCCATTTTCATGATGGTCACCACGCTGGCCTCCCTCGTCATCCTGTTGGAGACCTATTTCGCCAAGAAGAGTTACACCCTGATCGTGACCGACTTCCTGCTCCTCGCGCTCTCGGTCGGGGTCATCGTCCTGATGGTCCGCAAGATCGGGTGGCGGATGAAAACCGCCGGATGACGTGATATGATCCGCTTATCTGGCCGGCGTGAATTACACGGAGCGTCCGCTTAGAGGATTTGGAGACAGGATTAACAGGATTTACAGGATGTTCGGAATAGTCCCTAAGTCTTTTCATCCCGTTGATCCTGTTAATCCTGTCTCTCGAAATTTTCATCATTCCCGGTTTCCGATGGGCAAGGAGAAAGAATGGATCTGATTAATCTGTTCCTGGATTACTTCCTGCACCTGGACGTGCACCTGAACGAGGTGATCCGGAATTACGGGACCTGGACGTACCTGTTGCTTTTCATCATCATCTTTTGCGAGACGGGCTTGGTGGCCACGCCGATCCTGCCCGGCGACTCTCTGCTGTTCACGGCGGGTGCGCTGGCGGCCACGGAGGGCTCGCCGCTCCGGCCCGAGTTGCTGTTCCTGCTCCTGAGCGTGGCCGCGGTGGGGGGCGACACGGTGAATTACTGGATCGGCCACCTTGTCGGCCCCAAGGTGTTCACGCGGGAGAAGTCGCTCTTTTTCAGGAAGGAGTACCTGGACCGCACGCACCGTTTTTATGAGCGTTACGGCGGCAAGACCATCATCATCGCCCGGTTCATCCCGATCATCCGGACCTTCGCGCCGTTCGTGGCCGGGATCGGGAGCATGACCTACTTGAAGTTCATCAGCTACAACGTGGTCGGCGGCGTGGCCTGGATCGCGACCTTCATCTTCGGCGGCTACTACTTCGGCAACATCCCGCTGGTCAAGAAAAACTTCACCTTCGTCATCATGGCCATCATTGTGATCTCGGTGATGCCTCCGGTGATCGAGTACCTGAGGCAGCGTTACGGCGGCGAAAAAGAGGAAGGCCCGGCCTGAACAAAGGCGCCCGCTTCAATTGATCCGTCTCACTCCCGGTCCTCGCCCGCGGGCTTGTCAATCAGGATCTGGATGCGGCGCGCGGCTTGGGTGCCCTTCAAGGAATCCACCATGGCCGCGATGGTCTTGAGAAAGAAGTCCTTGATAAACGGCTTGATCATGATCTTTCTGCCGTTCACGTCGAGCCGCACGTCGCGCTTCGGGCCCAGCCGCTTGATGTAGCCTTCCAATAGATCGGCGATGGCCGGGACCTGCTCAAAGGAAAACACCGGGACCTTGCTCTTGGCCGGGAGGTCCGTGACCAGGCCGATCAGCCCCTTTTGGTCCGGGAGCTTCGCGGAAACGTTCTTGCGCGCCACGCCGATCCTGGGGATCGCGGCGTCGCCGAAGCCTTCCACCAGCACCAGGTCCACTTCCGGAAACAGTCTTAGCGCGATGTCCTCCGGCGACCACTGCTCATCGGAGGGCATGATCACCGCGACCTTGTCCGGCGACGCCAGCGATACGGCCGCGGCGCCGGCCTCGTAGTACATCATGCTGTCCTTGCCCGGCCGGTCCACGTCCACCTGGTGCCGCGTGTGCTTGATGGCGGCCACCTTGTATCCGCGCTGTTTCAGCTCGGAGATGAGCTTGACGGCCAGCGCGGTCTTGCCGGAGCCGGAGGGGCCGGTGATGCCGATGATGGGGATCATCCTGGGCCCTCCTTTCCGGCGCGGCGGGGCGGCCGGGCATCCGGTCCGTCCGATGGTTTCCGGCCTCCCGTCTCCTCCCGCTCGATCATCCAGGGGAACACGGCGCGGCCGGGGAAATAGGAGGCCACGTAATCGGGCTCGTAGGCCCCGGTCTGGACCAGGACCGCGGTGACGATCCTGGTGGGCTGGTGGGCCTTGATGGCCCTGATCGCGGCCTTCATGGTCTCGCCGGACAGGGAGGCGTCGTCAACCAGGAGCACGACCTTGCCCTCCAGATGCGCGGTGGGCGGGACCAGGAGCTTCGAGTGCTTGCGCACCACCCGGGCGTTGACGCGGCGCGAGAACTTGATGGGGAAGAAGTCGCGGCCGAGGATGGTGGCGATGGTCGCGCCCACGATCACGCCGCCGTGGGCGATGCCGACCACCGTCTGGGGCACGCAGTCCTTCCCGAGCTTGTTCGCCAGCATCCGGCAGAGGCGGGAGTACTCGTCCCAGTCAATCCTGCGCACCTTCTTGGCGTCCGGTCCCGGGTCCGTCATGGGCCTCACCTTTCCTTTAAAAACCGGGCTTGCGGCGGGACTCTTCCGCGTCCGGCGCCGGGCCGATCACGAGGATCTTGTCGAGCGGCAGCGCGATCTCCCGGCCATCGCCGTCCGTGAACACCGCGAAGTCTTCGCCCAGCTCCCGGAGCACGCCCTCGAAATAGACCTCCTTGGGCATCCCCGCCCGGGTCACTCCCATCTTCTGTCCGGTCTTGTCCGCCAGATACGATTTCATCATGAATCCCTTGTTATCAAGCGCAACATGAAGGGCGCGGAATTCCGCGCCCCTTTATTTCTTTGCCCCATTCAGAAAATATTCAGACAGGATTAACAGGATTTACAGGATTTTCGGAAGAAGCCGCTTGCCGTTTTTTCTTCATCCCGTAAATCCCGTTAATCCTGTCGCGAAAAATTTTCATAATTTCGGGACGCCTCGCAGCGTGAGGAGCTGCTAATAAGGATGCTTCCTGAATCCGGGATTGTCAAGGATTGCGCGACGCGGCCTCCGCCCGGGCCACGATCTCGTCAAAGCTGTGGTGGGAGCTGGCGTTGAAGAAGTACACCCCGCCTTCCTCCTCGCCGCCTTCCTCCTCGCCGCCTCCCTCCAGCCCGCCCCTGCCGGTGACCTGGGCCAGGGTCATGTCGCGCACGTTGTAATCGCGGAAGGCATAGGCCAGGAGCTGGGCCTCCTCGTAGGTCATGTCCGTGTCCACCGCGGAGATGCCCTGCTTGAGCGCCATGTCCAGCATGGACTTCTTCACCGCGGCCACCGTGCCCTGGCTTTGCCGCGCCTCGTTGTACATGCGCATGAACTCGCCCGCGGCGTAACGCAGGAAGGTCTGCTGCCGCTCGATGCGGTGGAAATCGCTCCGCGCGAACGAGCGCTTGCGCAGGTGCCAGAACAGCTCTTTTTCCGAGAAGCCGTTGTAATCCAGGCCCATTCCCTTGAACAGGGCGATGCACTCCTTGGCGCCCTTCCAGTCCGCCACCACCGTGCGGTGGATGGGCACGCCCAGGAAGCTCTCGATCACGCGGCGCGACATCTTCTCGCGGCCGTACGCGTAAGCCGAGTTGATCTTGCGCGAGCCGCGGCCCGGGACCCGCACCTTGGTGTCGCGGGGGATGCTCACCACCCGCACCCGCCGCGCGATGAAATCGAGCTGAACCACCGCGATCACGTCGGAGTTCGCCGGCTTGCGCTTCAGCACGTCGTCGGGGATGGCCGCGCCGGTGGCCAGGATGCCCTTGCGGTCGCGCCGGTCCAGGCCCAGGAGCAGGATGTTGAACTTCTCCGGGAACTGCGGCAGGTCCGCGGCCGCCTGATGCATCAGGTCCTCGGCGGAGGCCGGCCACTCGATCTCGGGCGCGGGTATGCAATCGCCGTCCGCCGGCGGATTCGCCGCGGCCGAGTCGCCGGAAAGGCACCGGGGCGCTACGGGCGCCGATGCGGCGGCGGGGGATTCCGGCGCGGCCGCGCGGGCGACGTCCTCCCCCGGGGGCGCGGCGGGGGCCGGCGCCGGAGCGGAAGGTTCAGGCGCGCTTTCCGGCTCTCCTTCCGAGTCGCCCCCGGCTTGGGCCGAGTCGCCTCCGGCTTGGGCCGAGTCGCCTCCGGCTTGGGCCGAGTCGCCCCCGGCTTGGGCCGAGTCGCCCCCGGCTTGGGCCGAGTCGCCCCCGGCTTGGGCGGCGGCCAGCGCCGCCTGTTTCGGGTCCTGGCCGCGGACGACCAGCGGGAACACGCCGTCGCCCTCGTTTTCATCCGGGGCCGGCTCTTCAGCGGCCGAGGTATCGGTCTGGGGGGCGGGCGCCGGCTGTTTTTCCTCGCGGACCGCCGCCCTGGGAAACGGGTTATCGGAGGGGAGCAGGTGCCACGTCGGCTTTTGCTCTTCCGCGGGGCCGCCGCGATATTGGATGGTCACGGGACCGGCTTGCGCCTCCGGGGGCGGGGCCTCACGCCCGATGCGGGCTGATTTCGCCGCCTGGCCGCGTGGCGCCGCGCGAGGGGCCGTGGCATCCCTTGCTTTAGGCGCGGCGGGAGGCGGGGCGGGGGCCGTTGCCGGAGCCGGCGCGCGGGCGGGAGCGGGGAGAGCGGCCGGCCGGGGCGCCGGGGCGCTTTGCGTCTCGAGCTGGAAGCTCACGAAGCCGGCGCCGGAATAGACCTCGATCTTGCGGGTGGACTCCTTGAAGCCAGGCTTGCTGATGGTGATTTCGTGGACGCCGGGGCGGACGCTGAGCCTAAGCGGCGTCTTGACGTTAAGCCGCTCGCCGTCGAGCATGACGCTGGCGCCCACGGGATCGCTCTGCACCGTGAGCTGGACCGGCGGCGCCGACCAGGCCCTTGCCGCGCACAAAAGCAGAGCGGCCAGGGCCCCTAAAACCATTTTGCGGCACAACGGTTTCATGAGGCCTTCCTTGCTTAAACGCCGATTCGATACCAACCGCAAATATACATACCTTCAACCCGGGGTTTTGTCAAGCCGCGCGGGCGGGCCGCGGGCGGGGTGGACGGGCGGACGCGGAGGCGCCCGCGGGGGCGCCGACGCCCCTGCCCGGCGCGGGCGGGGTGTCAGGTTTGCAGGACCTTTACGGGCGTTGGTTGGGGGGCGGTGGTCCCGGCCCTTTGGGGCTGATGCGCCTCCCGCAGGGCATCGAGGAAGGTGTCGGCCCATTTGGCGGAGGTGTTGTTGGTCACGAACTCGAGCATGGTCTGGTGGCGGTCTTTTCTCTCGCGCAGCGGCATGGAGAGGGCGCGGTCAATCCCCTCGGCCACGCTGTCAATGAGGTAGGGGTTGACGAGCACGGCCTGGGGCAGGAACTCGGCGGCGCCGGTGAAGCGGCTGAGGACGAGGACGCCGGGAGATTCCAGGTGCTGGGCGGCGACGTATTCCATGGCGACCAGGTTCATTCCGTCCCGGAGCGGGGTGACCAGGGCCACGTCGGCGTCGCGGTAGAACCGGGCCAGGTCGGTCTGGTCGTAACTGCGGTAGAGGTAGCGGATGGGCGTCCAGTCGTGCTCCGCCTGCTCGCCGTTGATCCGGCCCACCTTGGCGTCCACCGTCCGTTTCTGCTCCTGGTACTCCCGGACCCGGGTGCGGGAGGGCGCGCAAATCTGCACCAGCGACGCCCGCCGCCGCCACTGCGGGAAGCGCTTGAGGAAGTATTCGAACGAGTCAATGCGCTCGGGTATCCCTTTCGTATAATCCAGGCGGTCCACCCCCAGCACCAGCTTGATGTCCGGGATCAGCGACCGGAGCCCCTTTCTCCTGGAGCCCAGGCCCCCGGACTCCCGCCCGGGATCGTAAAGCGACGGGTCAATGCCGATGGGACACGCGATCACCCGCTGCCGCCGGTTGCCCGCCTCCAGATTGCGCCCCCTCCTGGTCCCCAGCTTGAGGCGCTCCGCGACCTCCAGGTAGTTGTCCAGGTAGCGCTCGGTGTGGAACCCGACCAGGTCATAGTCCAGCCAGGCGTCCATGAAGCTCACCGGGTCCGTCAGGATCTCGATCATCTCCTGCGGCGGGAACGGGACGTGCAGGAAGAACCCGATCGGCCCGCGGAAGCCGCCCTGCCGGAGGAACCGGCCCAGCGGCGCCATGTGGTAATCGTGCACCCACACCACGTCACCGTGCTCCAGGAAATCCAAGAGCGCGGCCCCGAACTTCTCATTGACCTGGAAGTAGCACTCCTGCTGCTCCTTGTCCAGCTTCACCCGGCCCTGGAAACTGTGGAACATCGGCCACAGCGTGCGGTTGCAAAAGCCGTTGTAGTAGTCCTCAACCTGCCGCTCGGTCAGGTCCACCCCGATCAGACTCATCAGCGGGTGCTCGATCACGCGGACCTGGGCAGGCTGCTTGGCCGATACGCCGCGGCCGCTCCAGCCCATCCAGATGCCCTTGTTCGACGCCTCCATGGCGGGCAGGAGCGCACTGACCAGTCCGCCCGCGGACTGGCGGGTGCCGCTCTTCAATCCGGCCTCCGGCCTGAAGCTCGGAAGCCGGTTGGAAACCACCACCAATCTTCCGTTCTTCATCGCTGTCCCTCCATGATTCGGCGTCACGTGCTATCGGCCCATTGAATAAGAAATTCCCGGACCGCCCCGCAATCGGCCAGGCGGTACGCGGCCCGCGTCTCCCCCGCATCCCCCACCTTGATCCCGACCCCGTGGGCCGGAAGCGCCTCGAACGCGTCCTCGTCCGTCACGTCGTCGCCCACGTAAACCATCAGCTCCGCGCCCGGAAACTTCCGGACCAGCTCCTTTACCCCCGTGCCCTTGTTCCGCCCGGTCAGCCGAAGCTCCACCCCGCCGTTGAACTCGAGCAGGTTGAAGTCGCTGCTTTGCAGCGCGGCCCAGTCCCGCCGCACGCGCGCGATCCAGCGCCCGCCCTCCTCCCGGCGCAGGCCCCGCACGTGCACGGCCACGCCCGCGGGCTTGCATTCCACCCGGAGCTCCGCCTGCTCCCGCGACCACAGCACCTCGCCGCCGGACGCCAGCGCCGCCGCGCACGCCCGGTCAATGCGTTTCGCGAGCTCCTCCCCCGGGCGCGGGACCTCACCCCGCCCGCCCGGCCATCGCACCTCCCACCCGTGCGACCCGATCGCCGCCAGGTCTCCCGACAGCCCCGCCGACACCTCGTCAAGCTCGCGCAGCGTCCGCCCCGTCACCAGCGCCAGGTGTGTGCCTTCAATCCCGCGGATGGAAGCGATCGCCTCCGCGATCCCGGCCAGCGGCCGCGCCTGAAGCCGCTCGGCGCGAAATGGAGCGATGGTGCCGTCATAGTCCAGCGCCAGCACCCGCTCCCGGGCCTTTCTTACCCGGTTCCAGAATTTCGTATCAGGTCCCATGCCCGGCCTCCGCCCCGGCCCTCAGCGGAGCACGATCCTCTCCCCGTCGCCGTGGATCAGCGACACCATCAGGGTGAGGTACTCGCGCAAATGCCGCGTGAGCAGGAAATGCTCGCGCACGAAGCTCCGGGCCTTCACCCCCATCTGCACGATCAGCTCGGGGTGGTTCAAAAGGTAGCGGATGCGCAGCGCCGCCCCCTCCGGAGAATGCACCAGAAACCCGGTGTGATAGTTGGCCACCTGCAGCTTGATCCCGCCCGCGTGGCCGCCGATCACCGGCTTGCCCTTCCACATCGCCTCGGTAACGGTCAGCCCGAACCCCTCCTTGATGGACTTCTGCACCACCACCACCGCCGCCCGCTGCAGCGCGTTGATCGCCCGGTCCGCGTCCGGGGGCAGGAGCAGGATCTTGATGTCCGGATCCCCTTCCGCCGCCTTCTCCACCTCCGCCAAGACCGCGGCCCCCTCCGGATCATCAACCGCCGTGCCCCCGGCCAGCGCGAGCTGGACCGGGAAATACTGCCGCACCAGCTTGTAGGCCTCGATCACCCCGATCGGGTCCTTGAACCGGTCGAACCGGGAAACCTGAACCAGCAGCGGACGCGATGGATCCAGCCCGAATTCCTCCATCACCATCCGGACCTCCTCCGCCGGCAGCTCCACGTTCTTCGCCGACAGAGGGTCTATGCTCGGAGGGATCAGGTACTGCGGGTGCGGAAGCTGCTGCGCGAAATCGGCCAGGCTGAAGATGCTGGCGTCGTAACCCTTCACCACCTCGCGCAGATACTTCCACACCGGCCGGTGCGGCCGGCTCACGTCCACGTGGCAGCGCCAGATCCATTTTCCCTTGCGCTCCGGCAGATGCATCATCATGCGGGCCGGCTGAGGGTCGTGGATGAAGACCACGTCCGCGGAGAGGAGCTGGTCCCGGAGCCGCTCCGCGTTGTGCCGGCTCACCTCCTCGTAAATCCTGAGCGCCTTTTCCGAAACGTTGACCGGAAAACCCTGGATCCCGTTGTGGAACGACTTGGTCACCGCGAAAAATTCCGGCGTCCCCTCGATCACCTCCCAGGTGGCGTTGACCCCCAGCTCGTTCATCAGCGGTATAAGCCGGTTCAGGATCTCCGCCACGCCCCCGCCCACCCGCGTGGAGTTGACGTGAACCACCCGAATCCCCTTGAGCCGCCGCGCCAACTGCCGCAGGTGCTCGATCACGTCCTTGCCCGCGACCTCGCCGTAGGCCGCGAGCGACGGTAACGCGCTCATCTGCCCTCCCCCTTGTCCGGGAAATCGGCGAACACCTTGGCGATCCGCTCCCGGAGCTCCGACAAGGTCCAGAAATAATAATCCACTCTCGCCAGACCCTCCCGCACCGCCGCGGTCGCGTCCTCCCACTGCTTAAGCCACGCGCTGAAATCATCCAGCTCCACCGGCGGGCGGCGCCGCGCCTCGATGAAATGATAGAAGATCGAGCCCGTGCTCATCCCCCGCACCGAGCGCCCCAGCTCCTCCCAGGTGTTCAACCGCCGGCCCGTGTCGAAAACCACCACCCGCGACGTCAAAAAATGGAACTCGTCCTCCGGACGCGCCCACGGCACGAACTCCCGCTCCGCGAGCTGGTCCTCGATAACGTCAACCAGCATCCGCCGGAGCTCGTCCATCGAGCAGCACGACGGGGGGTTCAGGGTCCCAAGCTTCTCCGCCAGGCGAGTGTCGTGCAGCGCCCGCTTCGCCCACAGCGCGAAATCGTTTCTGAACTCCGGGTCGTCGAAGCTCGGCCGCAGCAGGTTCTCGTAAAAATGGTAATACAGGCTGGACTCCTCAATCTCCGAGATCCGGTCCCTGAGCTCGCGCAGGTTGAGAGCCCGTTTGCCCGTGGCCAGCGTGATCAGCGCGCAGTCCATGAGCTCGAAGGGCTTACCGTTCTTTTTTTTCGCCATTCATCCCTTCCTCAACGAATTTTTCCGCGGCAAAATCACGGCCGCTCCTTATAACTTAGCAACGCATCCACATCGGGTCAACCCCGGGACCCCTGGCCCCCGCCATCGCGGCCGCACGCCGGCCTTTTCTTGACGCTCCCGCGGCCGGGTGTTATGAATAATTATCAGGGCATGCTAAAATAAACGTAAATGTCTCGCGCTGCGGTTTCCGCCGCCGGCCGGGAACCATTTAAAATTGTTTATTTAGATAATTGGGCCCGGGGGGGGCGGTTTTGTCAAACGACCCCTCTTTTCCGGGCCTTTCGGGAAGTGACTTTTATGCCTGATCCGATTAGAAAAGGCAGCTTCAAGGACCAATCCTTCGCCAGGGTCTATTATGCCGTGGCCGGCCAGGGGAAGACCGGGTTCATGGACATCATGGACGAGAACGATTCCCTGGTCAAAAAGCGCATCTTCTTTCTCGCCGGCGACACCAGCTTCGTGCAGTTCGGGCCCCTCACCGAGAGCCTCGGCCAGATCCTCATGGACCAGGGCATCATCAACGACGACCAGTTGGAGGAGGCCATTGACGAGATCGCGCTCACCCAGAAGCAGCTCGGCCAGATCCTGGTCCAACGGGGATGGCTCAAGCAGGAAAAGCTCCACGAGCTCCTGGTATATCAGACCGAGCTCAAGATCATAAGCTGCTTCGCCTACAACGACGGCAACTTCGAGTTCACCGAGGAGTCCGTGGCCAAGTTCAACCACGACGTGCCCATGCACAAGATCGTGCCCGACCGCATCCTCTACCAGGGCGTCATGAAGCATTACTCCATTGACCGCCTCGAAGTCGAGTTCGAGCACCTCAAGGAGAAGGGACTGGGGCTTGCCCCGAATTTTCAAGAACGCCTCGCCAGGTTCCTGCTCCTGCCCGAGGAGGAGAAATTCATCAGCGGCATCAGCGCCGGCAAGCCCTTCGGCCAGGTGCTCGGCAAGAGCGGCCTGGGCCTCACCCGCACCCTGAAGGTCCTCTACATCATGCTCGTTTCCGGCGTCGTGGAGATCACCCGGATCACCGGCATCAAGTCGGTCAAGGTCGAGGACAGGGCCACCGTCCGCCGCAAGTCCCGCACCATCGAGCTGGAGGACGTGCCCAATGTCAACAAGGAGATCGCCAAGGCCGCCAAGGAGGCCATGGGCGACAGCGACGTCTTCGCCGACGACGATCAGGACTTCGCCTCCGTGGTCACCGACTACCTCACCGACCAGATCGCCAAGCCGGCCGTGCCTAAGCCCGAAGCCAAGGGCGACATAGTCATGTACAAGCCAAAGAGCGCCGAGATCGAGGTCAGCATCGTCTCCGACTTCCTCCGCCAGAACAAGCGCTTCGCCCTCGACGCCTATCTGGGCAACAAGGGCGGAGACGGGGCCTCCAAGATCGGAGACCTCCTCGTCCAGAACAAGATCATTGATCCCGGCCAGCTCCAGCTCGCCTACGCCAGGATGCGGGAAGGCGGACAGAGCTTCCTGAACGCCCTCGCCGACATCGGGGCCATCAAGGACGAGGACATGCACGACTTCCTCTCCGAGCATTTCAAGGTCCCCGCCGTCAAACTGGCCGACCTCGAGCTGGACCAGGAAATCGTGAGCCTCATTCCCGAGGAGTTCGCAAAAAAGCACCGGGCCATTCCCATCAACCGCACCGGAAAGACCCTGGTCGTCGCCATGGCCGACCCCTCCAACATCTCCGCCATTGACGAGATCAAGTTCTTGACCGAGTACAACGTCGAGGTCGTGGTCGCAACCGAGCACGACATCAGGGTCGCAATTGACAAGTACCACGACTCCTCCGACATGCTCGACGAGGTCATGGCGAACTTTGACGACTCCGAGATCGAGACCGCGAACTTCGAGGACGACTTCGACTTCCAGGCCGTGTCCAAGGACTCGGAGACCGCGCCCGTGGTCAAGCTCGTCAACCAGGTCATGGCCGACGCGCTCAGAAAGGGCGCATCCGACATCCACTTCGAGCCCTATGAGTCCGCCTTCCGCATCCGCTACCGAATTGACGGAGTGCTCTACCACATCCTCTCCCCGCCCTGGAAGCTCCGAAACGCCCTGGTCTCACGCGTCAAGATCATGTCCAGGCTCGACATCGCCGAGCGCCGCCTCCCCCAGGACGGACGCATCTCCCTCAAGATCGGAAAGAAGAAGCTCGACTTCCGCGTCAGCACCCTGCCCACTCTCTGGGGAGAAAAACTCGTGCTCCGCATCCTCGACAAGGAAAGCCTCCAGCTCGACCTCACCAAGCTCGGAATGGAGCAGGAGCAGCTCGAAAACTTAAGATGGGCCATGCACCAGCCCTATGGCATGGTCCTCGTCACCGGACCCTCCGGCTGCGGCAAGACCACCACCCTCTACTCCGCCCTCATCGAGCTCAACAAGGTCACCGACAACGTCTCCACCGCCGAGGACCCCATCGAGTATTACCTCGAGGGCATCAACCAGGTCCAGATGCACGACGAGGTCGGAATGAATTTCGCCTACGCGCTGCGCTCCTTCCTCCGCCAGGACCCGGACATCATCATGGTCGGGGAGATCCGCGACTTCGAAACCGCCGAGATCGCGGTCAAGGCCGCACTCACCGGGCACGTCGTCCTCTCAACCGTCCATACCAACGACGCCCCCAGCACCATCAACCGACTCCTCAATATGGGCGTCGAGCCCTTCCTCATCACCGCGTCCATGAACGCCGTCGCCAGCCAGCGCCTGGTCCGCAAGCTCTGCGACTTCTGCAAGCAGCCCGACGAGCCGGAGAAGAGCACCCTCGTCAACGTGGGTGTGCCAAAGGACGAGGTGGACAAGTTCACGGCATATAAGGCCGTGGGCTGCTCCAACTGCAACGACCGCGGCTATAAGGGCCGCATCGGGATCTACGAGGTCATGCCCATCAGGGGAGACATCTCCGAGTTCATCTTGGCCGGCGCCACCCCCTCCGAGCTCAAGCGCGAGGCCATGCGCCGCGGGATGAGGACCATGCGCCAGGCCGGACTGGTCAAGGTCAGCCAAGGCATCACCACCCTCGGGGAAATTACCCGAACCACCATCCCCGATTTCATCGCCGGCAACACCCAGTTCGAGGACGTGAATTAATTTACCATCCGCAGGCACGGTTTTAATGCTTATAATTGATGTTGGACCCGGTTGATGTAATCGAGTTTTTTCTTGAAAGCGCAAAGACGCGAAGAACGCAAAGGGAATAAGAAATTTCCCATCGAGCGCTAAACAATATTTTTGATTTAATCACAGTGCTGTCCAAAATAAACGGACCGGAGAACCGCCAAGACGCCAAGAGCGCCAAGGATTATTTTTCAACACGATTTTAAGAGGGCTTGGGTGCGAATGTTTCTTGCTTGGCGCTCCCGTCGGCCGGTCCGCCAAGCCGGTTGGGGCCAACGCTCCGGAGCTGTTCTTTGCCGGGCCGCGAAGAAACATCATGATTTACTTGGCGATCCTTGGCGCTCTTGGCGTCTTGGAGGTTTTCTTACGGCCTATTTTGGACAAGAGTGAAGCTAATACCTTAAAAAAGCGAAATCGGTCTTATGCTCGTCAACCCGAGTCGTAAATCCTCATCTCCTTCTGATTTTCGGGCAATATCTGATGGGCGTAAGCGGCGGTATTGATTCAAAGCTGATGCATTCCGGGGGGCGCGTGGACCCGCTACGATCCGGAATCATCGCGGCGATTGTAGGCCGGAGGGTGGGAGGGTCGCCTTTTTCCTTCCACCATCTATCGGCGCGCGGTTTCCTCGGCCAGAAAGCATATGGCCTTGTATTTGCGCGGATCGGCCACCACCTGGGCGAAGTTGCCCGGGGCCGCGGCCGGAACATCAATGACCTTGATGAACTCCTCGAACATGTTGGCGGCGGGAACGAGCCGGGACAAGATGTTGGGGGCGTGGTCGAAAAAAGCGCGGTTGAAGCCGGCGTCGGGGTCCGCGGGAAACACCGGCAGATAGATGATGCTGGCCTCGACCAGGTCCTGGAAGAAATGCGTGCCGTAGGAGAGCTCGGGGACGTGCCCGGTTTGCTCGCGGGCGATCTCGACGAGGACGGAGGCATTGTTTATATCCGCGTATCCGGCGTTGATCCCCAACAAAACGTTCGAGCTGCCCCATCGGCCCGGACCCATCATAGCGATCCGGGAGCCGGCAAGAGCCGGATGCCGGTTGATCTGGCCAACCACCCGGCCGAGCGACCTCTTGATTTCCATCGGCGTCCTCTCGGCGTAGACCTCCGGATCAACGTAGATCAGGTACCTGATGTCGGACACGATCCCCCCGGAGATGGTCCGACTGGTCCGGAACAGGACCCGTTCCGGGGGGATATCCTCGGGCACAACTACGTCATCGGCGACCCCCGGCGTCCTCATCGGCCGGCATTGGAGCAGGTTGATCTTGATGTCTCCGTTTGGATCCGGGAAGGCGGTGAACTCCATGTCGATGGGGTAGCAATAGGCCCTCTCCAGTCGGGAAAGCATCTCTTTCATGATCTTGACGAAGTCCGTCCGTTTGATGAGGTTGTTGAAAGTAAACACGAGGTCCCGCCCCGACTCACCATGCCAGCTTACCGGATCAGACGGATAACCGTCCTCCATAATCGAGACGAATAGTTCGAGGTTGGGGTAATCATAGCCGGCGATCACCTGGGCCAAGGGCACGCTGACCAGGGCGTTGGCCTCGAGGTCGAGCAGGTCCGTGGTCCGCTGGGAGTAAGAAGCGATCCTGGAGCCGGCCTCCGGCCGCAGCTCGGGATGGCTGACCGCGATCATCCGCGGGTAGTCGCCTCCGACCCGGTTGACGGCCCTGGTTCCGAGTCCGAAGACCATCCGGATCATGCCCTGGCCGGGATCAATCCGATCGGACCACCGATAGAGGTTGTGGGAGAAAGCCACTCCGGCCAGGGGCGGGAAGAAATAGTGTTTATAAGGCGTGCCCGAGACCCGCTGGACGAGAATGGCCATCTGTTCGTCCGACTCGCCCAGTCCGCGGCGGCGGCGGTAGGAGAGGGCGTCGGGGTTTACGGCGCTGGCGTAGACGAGCTTGACGGCTTTTTGGAAGGCCTCCATCCTCGGCTCGGGCCCGCCCTGGTTGGGGCAGAACTCGCTCCGGTACTTGCCGGCGAAGGAGTTGCCGAAGCTGTCCTCCAACAGGCTCGAGGATCGGACAATGATAGGGGCCTGGCCGAAGTAGTCGAGCATGTTCCTGAACTGCTCGACGATCTCGGGAGGGAACCGGCCCTCGAGGAACCGTTTTTCGACCTCCTCGAACTCCTCGAGGGACAGCGTCGAACTCCGGGTCAGGCGAAGCCGCAGGCGGAACAGGTCGTTGTTGACCAGGAAACTGAAGAAGACGTCGGAGCCGATGTAAAAGGAATCGTGCGGCTCGAGCACCCGCGAGAAATCGATCGGTCCCGTCTCCTTGAGCAGGATGCTCCGGGCCAGCAGCATCCCGACGGCCTTGCCGCCGATTCGCCCGGATCCGATCAATCGGTTCCTGATCTTGAGGATGTCGGCGAGGGAGAGGAACCGATCGGCGAGGAGGCTGAACTCGGGGTGGTATCCGATGATCATGCGGGACAGTTCCTGCTTCAAGGCCACGATCTCGGGGGCGGCGGCCAGGGAGTTGAGCTCGGCCTGATCGTACTGGGTCAAGCGGCGATATACACTGTCCCAGGGGGCGATGGATTCGGCGTTGGCCAGCGGTTGGTGGTTGGCTTTGAGCGACACGGCCGAGGCCTCGCCGCTTTCGAAAACGGGCCGCATGACTCCGTCAGAGTAGAGATGGGGCAAAAACATCTGGGCGGAATAGCGGTCGAAGACCTTGAGGGGATGAACATAGAGCCGGCCCTTGACGTGATATGCGTCAATCAACACCTGGGTGGTGTCGCGGATGCGCGCCACCGCGCGATGCGAGTGCCGGCCGCGGGTCAATGCGAAGTAAGCCACGGTATCCAGCTCGGCCAGGAACGGGCAGGTCACCTGGAAGAAATTGGCGAGCAGCTCGTCGGTGGCCCAGTCCGCCACCAGGGAGGAAAGGTTGTCGAACAGGTAAAAGGTCCCGGGGCCATGCTCCTCGATCATCCGGTTGACCTGGGCGCTGAAGGCGTCGAAGCCGGGGCTGGGGTCAACCTCCATCCAGACCAGGCCATCCCCCGGAGCGAGGATGGCCGGATGGGAAGCGAACCGGACGTAGACCAGACGCCTCCCCTTCGCCATGGCCCGGCCGGCAAAAGGCCGGGCCATCGAGCTGTAGGTGTCCACGCTGTCCACCTGCCAGACGACGTTGTCTCCCGGGCGGAGTCCGCCCAGGATCTGGTCCAGCGAGGCGATGCCGCTTTCTATTATATTATCAAGCATGGACGCGCCTCCGGCGGCCCGGCTTCGGCCGGGGCCCGGTCTTCGAGGATATCACGCCGGCCCCGGCCGCGCACGGTCCGACCCCGGCCGGCCGCCTCGAGTTCAGTCCAGCTCCCGGACTCGGGCCTCGAGCTCGGAATAGTGAAACAGGTCCTGGTATTCGGCAAAGCCGGCGAGGGCGCTGGATTGGACGTGGATGCTGGTTTCCTGAAGGATGGCGATGGGGTTAAGCCCGCCGATAGCGACCACCCCCAACCTCTGATCGCCGACCGGGATTTCCAGGAGAGGCCGTCCCGGCCATCCGACCGCGACGATGCCGTGGAGGCCCGCCTCCTTCATCCGCTCCACCAGCTCGAGCGCCTGGTCGCGGCTGTCAGCCGGGATCTCGCGGAACCCGGCGCCGATGCGGCCGGATCCGGTTTCGGCGAGCGCGGACAGCCGGGTCAGGCCGTTGCCGATGAAGAGTTCGAGCGGGTCGAGACTGGTCCCCTCGTAGGTGATGATCTCCGAGAATCTGATGGGCCGGCGCCGGTTGATTTCCAGCAGCCCGCCGAAACGGGAGTAGGTGGGGATGCCATGGGCGAGGAGCACGCCGTTGATAGTGATCGAGCAGACCGTGGCGATTCCCGCCATCCTCTCGGGGATAACGGTGAGGCCGAACCTCTGTCCCGGCGCGAAGAGGGCCACCAATTCGCCCATCGAGTAGCCGGCCTGGAAGACCCGGACGATCAGGGGAGCGGCGCGTTTGAGCTGGGCCTGGTTGATGAGACTGAGGTTGACGACCACGGCGCCCTTTTTCGCGGACAGGTCGAAATTCATGCGGTAGGTCATCTGGTCAATTTGGGAGGCGAGGAAACCGACCTTTTCAATGACCCGGGCGGTCTCGAGTTCCTTTGCGCCGGCGACGGTGATCCGACGCCCCCGTTTGCCCAGATTCTCGGTGAGCCCCAACTGGTCCAGGGTCGAAAGGTGATAGCGAATGGTCCGTTCGCTGACGGCCATGCCCCGGCCGGCCAGTTCTTCCGTGATTCGGGCGCTCCCCACGGGCGCTCCGACCTCATGGAGAATCCGCAGAATCCGCAAGCGAAGCTTTTCGGCCTTTTCATTCATTGACGGCCGTGGCGATGCGGCGCCGGCGGCGTTGGTTGCGGCAGGGCATTTTCCCCCGCCACCGCCGGTCCGGGGGGATTCACACCCAACCGCGCAGCCTCATGGCTTCCACCACCCTCTTGACCGCGAGCACGTAGGCCGCCTGGCGCATGTTGATCTTGTGTTTGGCCGCGGTGTCGAAGACCTCATGGTAAGCCCGGGTCATCCTCTTATCCAAGAGCTCGTGCACGTATTTTTCGTCCCAGTAGTACATGTAGAAGTTCTGGACCATTTCGAAGTAGGACACGGTCACGCCGCCGGCGTTGCAGAGGAAGTCGGGGATGACGTGGATTCCTTTTTTATGGAGGATATCGTCGGCCTCGGGAGTGGTGGGCCCGTTGGCCAGTTCGAGGATGATCTTGGCCTTGATCTTGCCCGCGTTGGTTTCAGTGACCACGTTTTCAAGGGCGGCGAGCACGAGAACGTCAACGTCCATCTCGATGATCTCATCGCCGCAGACCTTTTCCGTGCCCTTGCACTCGGCCACCGTGGAGGTCTCCTGCTTGTGCTTGGAAACCGTCTCCACACACAAGCCGTCCTTGGAGTAAACTCCTCCCTTGGAGTCGCAGGCCGCCACGACCTTGGTCCCGAACATGGACTCGGCCAGGGTGGCGGCAAAGGCGCCGGCGTTGCCAAAGCCCTGGATGGCCACGGTCGCTTTCTTGAGGTTGATCCCCAATTCCTTGGCGGCCTCCCGCAAGGTGAACATCCCGCCGCGGGCGGTGGCGTCTCCGCGTCCGAGCGAGCCGCCGAGAGGCAGGGGCTTACCGGTGATGACCCCGAACTGGTTCTTGCCTGACAGCTTGGAGTATTCATCCATCATCCAAGCCATGATCTGAGGCGTGGTGTAAACGTCCGGGGCGGGCACGTCCTTTTCGGGCCCGATGAAGGCGCCGATGGCCCGGATGTATCCGCGGCTCAGGCGCTCGAGCTCGGCCGGCGACATCTCCTTGGGATTGCAGATAATGCCGCCCTTGCCGCCGCCGAGGGGAAGGTCGAGCAACGAACACTTCCAGGTCATCCACGCGGCCAGGGCCCGGACCGTGTCGATCGTCTCCTCCGGATGAAACCTGATCCCGCCCTTGGCCGGTCCCCGGGCGTCGTTGTACTGGACCCTGAAACCCTGGAATACCCGGGTGGACCCGTCGTCCATCTTGACCGGGATCGAGACGTGAAGCTCCCGCATCGGATGCAACAGCATCTCCCGCTCTGAAGCTCCCAGCTTGAGGATGTCCGCGCAGGTATTGATCTGCTGCTTAGCGACCGCGAAAGGATTGATTGCCGCCATGAAATTACCTCCACCTGATATTTCGATCCACCCTGTTTCCGGCGGAAACAGCGCCAGCCTCCCGGAAAAGGTGATTATCCGTGATCAGGTCTTGCCCTCGCAGATCCGGCGGGCATGTTCGAGGTAATGCTGCAACAGCCACATCTTCTCCAGGAACTCGGGCCACCCGCACCGGGGCGTGAAACCCTTCTTGGCTTCTTCCTTGACCATGGCTCCATTCACGACCGATCCCTCGAACTCCGAATAAAGCTCGGTCCAGACCCCCTGGGCATTGCCGAGCATGGACGAGGTGACGTGGAGCAGATGGCGAAGCCGCGTCTCCGGAGAAACCTCGGTGGAATTCCTCTCTATATCTCCGCCGGCGATTACGGTCAGCTCATTGCGATTCATTGCTCCACCCCCTTGTCTTCGTCGCCGGCCCGCGCGAGAGATCCTTCCAGAAGCCGGCGGGCATGGTCGAGGTAATGTCCGAGAAGATGGACCTTCTCCAAAAACTCGGGCCACCCGCATGAAGGAACGCCGACCTCCGCGGGCTCGACTCCATCAATGATCTCCTCGGGCGTGCGCGGATCCTGGCAGGCTTCCCAGACCTCGGCGAAAACCTTTTCCGCGTCTTCGAGCAGGCTCGCCGCCACCCCATGGAGGTGCCGCATCCGGGCGTTGAAGCGATCTATCTCCTTCCAGGTGTCACTGGCGCGAGCGGCGCTTCCGTTTGTAGAGTCGGCCACGCTTTTCTCCTTATCTCGATATATATTGAGAAGCAAGGGCCATGCCGGGACGAGAGCCCGTATCAATCCGACCGGCAACCTTATGTAAATACTCAAAATAATCGGAAGGCCGACGGGAGGACGGAAAAGCGCGAGGTGATTCGAATTAAGCAGGACCGGTAACGGCCGCCCCTTCCGGGAATAGCGCAACTGGATGGAATAAATGGATTTAATCGGGCTGTTCAGTTCTTGAACAGGGGTGGTGGAAAAGCAGCAAAGTTATTCCGACCCCGGGGGCGGAAGCTGGTATTTTTTCATCCGGCTTCTAAGGGTATTACGGCTCAAGCCGAGGACCTTGGCCGCCCGGACCTGGTTGTAGTTGCAATCCTCGAGCGCCCGCGCGATCAGGATTTCCTCCACCAACTCGATCACGTTGGCCTGGGGTTTTTCTTGGGAGAAGCGAAGGAGTTCGGGGATAACGTCGTCGAGCCTGGCTCTGATGATCTGCTTGATCCGCTCCCGGCTGGTCGCCCGGGCCATATCGTCCCTCGCCGCCTCGGCGCTGATATGTTCGGGGAGGATGACGTCTCCCGAGCAGAGGACCACGGCGCGGCGAAGGCAGTTTTCCAGCTCCCGAACGTTGCCCGGCCATGAGCAGGACATGAGCTTTTTCAGCGCGGCTTCGGCGATGACGCGGATGGGTTTGGCGTACTCGTGCCCGAACCGGGCCATGAAATATTCGGACAAGGCCGGAATATCTTCCATTCGTTCCCGCAGGGGGGGAAGGTGAATGGAGATGATCTTGAGACGCCAGTACAGGTCCTCCCTGAACTCGCCTTTTTCCACCGCTTTTTCCAGGTCCTGGTTGGTCGCGGCGATGATCCGGACGTCGGTCTTGATGACGCTGCTGCCTCCGACCCTCTCGAATTCCGCTTCCTGGATGACCCGCAGCAACTTGGCCTGGGTGACAAGGGACATGTCGCCGATCTCGTCGAAGAAAATGGTCCCGCCGTCACAACGTTCGAACTTGCCGAGATGAACGCGCTCGGCTCCGGTGAAGGCCCCGCGCTCGTGCCCAAACAGCTCGCTCTCGAATAGCGGGTCGGGGATGGCGGCGCAATTGACCGCGAGAAAGGGCTTGTCCTTGCGCTGGCTGTGGTGATATATGGCCCGCGCCACCAGCTCCTTGCCCGTCCCGCTTTCGCCGGTGATCAGGACATTGACCTTCTTCTCCGCCACCTGCCCGATCAGCTTGAACACCTCTTGCATCTTCTTATGCGAGCCGATGACTTGCGCCATGTCGCCGACGGCCGGCGGCGGCCGGGTCAGACTCCGCGGATAATCAACCGCCTCCTTGATCAAGCGGTTCACCTCCAGGGCGTCATCCACCACCCGCTTCAACTCGTCCTGGTCGAACGGCTTCAACAAATAATCGTAGGCCCCCAGCTTCATCGCCTCGATCGCGGTCTCGGTGGTCCCGAAAGCGGTCATAATGATGACGGGAGTCTGATGCCGCGCCTTCCGGATTTCCTTGAGGGTCTCCAGGCCGGAAAGACCCGGCATCTTATAATCGAGCAGGATCAGGTCGAACGCCTGCTCGGAAATCAGCCTGAGCGCCGCCTCGCCCTCGCTGCAAACCGCGACCTCATGGCCCTGCCGCCGAAACAGCCGGCCCAGAAAATGGAGCAGCCCCTCGTCGTTGTCAACTATCAGGAGGCGATTCATCCTCCCTCTCTCCCTCCCGCGGCAAGGGCAGGAACACCGAAAAAACGCTTCCCTGCCCGGCGCTGCTTTTTACCGACACTTCGCCGCCGTGACGGATCACCGTGCTGTGCACGATCGAAAGCCCCAGCCCGGTCCCCGAGGCCTTGGTGGTGAAAAAGGGATCGAACATCTTCTCCAGGTTCTCGGGAGCGATGCCCGGGCCGGTGTCGGACACGTCGATCCGAAGACACGGCCGCGGCACGCCGTTGATGTTATGCTTCACCAGGCCCGCGCTCACCCCGAGAGTATCACCCTTCGACGTCACGTCCAGAGCGTTGACCATAAGGTTGAGCAGGACTTCACTCAATTGTTTGCGGTCCCCCCTGATCGAGGGAAGCCCCGCCGCCACCCGTTTCCGGATCAAAACCTCCTGGTGGTTGGCCCGCGGGTGAGCCATCAACAGCGCCTCCTCGATCAGCTCGGCCACCTCGATGACGCCGAACACCGGCTCCTGCGGCTTGGCGAAATCGAGGAAACGGTTAATGGTCGCTTCAATCCTTAAAACCTGTTGCATCGCGATCCGGTAATCTTCCGCGCATTCCTCCGAGATTTCAATCTCGTCCTTCATCGCCTGAAGAAAAAGCTTGATCGAGGCCAGCGGCGTCCGGATCTCGTGGGTGACGCCCGCGGCCAGCCGGCCCAGGGCCGCGAGCCGCTGCGACCGCGCCGCGGCTTGCTCCGTCATCTTCAACTTCACGTCCGCCTGCTTGAGCTCCGTCTCGCGAAGGTCCACCTGCCTAACCAGGATTTCCTGGCGCGCCTCAAGCTGGCGGGCCATGTCGCTGAAGGCCGCGTACAGCGCCCCGATTTCGTCGCCGCGGCCGGTCGAAATCCGGGCCTGCTTGAACTCGCCTCGTTTCAGCGCGTCCGCCGCCTCGCTCAAGCGCTTCACCGGTGCGGCAATATAATACGCGAACAGCCAAGCCAGGATCAGGACCCCGATCACCGAACACACCGTCGCCGTGTAAATGTACCGTTTAAGACCGGCCACCCCGGCAAAAGCCTCGTCCCGATCCTGCTCAACCACCAGGTACCAGTCCGTGCCGGGGATATGACGCGAAGCCCCCAATACCTCGATCCCCCGGTAATCGGTATAGATCCTCCGATTCCGGGAACCGTAAAAAATGTTGCGGAAGCTCTCCGATTGCGCGATGTTCTCCCGGAGGATCTTCCGCGCGTCCTGGTGGGCCAAAAACGCCCCCCCACCGTCCACCAGGTAACTCTCCCCGGTCCGGCCCAGCGAAACCTTGAGCACCATCGAAAGGATGGCTTGTGTCCCTACCGTGGCGCACACCGCCCCCAAAACCTCGCCCTCCGCGCCCAACACCGGAGCAGCGATCTTGAAAAACGACTCTTGCCTCCCAGCCTCAAGATATACGGGCGAAATGTAAAACCTCCCCGCCATCGTTTCCCGAAACCAAGGCTCCTTCCCGATCTCCCGGCTCGCTCCCTCGCTGGCGTAAACTATCTCCCCATCCCTCGCCACCACCACAAAAACACGATACACCTCATAATTGTCCCCCACCGCCTTCAGATACGAAACAATCGAATCATGATCCATCGACCGCAAGCTCGGAGACGCCGCCACCACCAGAATGTCCGCCCGCCGCTCCCGCAACCACCGCTCCAACAGGCTCAACTTGTCTTCCGCCACGTTGTTGATCTGATTAAATGCCAGCTCCACGATCTGATCCTCCGCGTGACGGACCGAAAACACGCTTACCAGCCCCAGCGGAACCAACGACGCCAGTAGAAAAAGGAAGGTCACCTTGAGCTGAAGGTTGTTGAAAATGATTTTATTGCCCGCGACCCCAGTCATGTTCCCGGCCCTCGAAGTAAATTATATCAAAACCGCCTCCGGTCGCATAATCCCCGCCGGACCCGGCCCCGACGCTAAGATCCAATCAGCAGGCCCCCCGAGATATATCCAAATGAAAAGTGAAAACTGCAGGAACATATTGAAAATATTTCAAGAGACCGTTGCGAAAAATCGGCCTTTCCGTGTGAACTGGTGATATAATCCCCCGGCCGCCGCCGCGATCACAAGCTGGAGGTGCGTTATTTACAAACCGGAAAACCGGCAGCGGAGCTTTTACGATGCGGTTGGCGAGAAGGCGGTGCCGCAGCGCCATTTCCTCCGGCGGCTCGACGAGTTGATTGGCTGGGAGCGTCTGCAGAAGCGGTTTCGGCCCTTCTATAGTAACAAGGGACGGGACGACCACAACGCCCTGATGATGTTTAAACCGCTCGCTCCAATTCCTCTGCGGCCTTTCCGACCGCGACTTGAAGCAATCGGCGCGGGAGGACATAGGCTTCCGCTGGGTCTGCCGGATTGACCCGGTGGGTGATGGTGTAAATCAGGGGGAGAAGTGCGCCCGCAAGGCCGAAAAAGGCGGGACCACCTGAAAATCCGGCTGAAAACGGGCCGCAAAAATCTCATTTCCGCGATAATTGAAGTGATGGATCGAATAAGAATGCGGGCGAGAGGTTAATTTGCAACGGTCTCTATTTATTACTCTGGTTAAACTCCTCCGGCGAGGGTGAAGGTTCATGCGCGTATTTCGTAATTTCAATAACGAACGGCTCATCGTCATCATTTAGCTCCGGCTTGTTACTCCACCGCTGCGGCCTCCGGTTCTTGAGCCGGAAAATCAGACAAGTCGGGGTGGGCGCGGCCTGCTTGGTTACCTCCCTGGTAACAACCAGGCCGTCCTCGGTCCGCTCTTTGATGACTTCGGTGTAGGAGTAACCGACCGCGGCTTTCAGAAGAGCGGCTTCCGCATGCTGGGCATCGAATTCATCCTTGCCCTTGTGGAGCGCCTCATCAAAATCATCGTGCTCGTGCTTCCACCGGTTTATCGTGGCTTCGTCCACGCCAAACGCGGTCCCGAGCTGATTGTCGGTCAAGCCAGCCTCCCGGCAGAGGTCGTAAGCCCTGTCCGCCATGGAGGGATGGAACTTGGTAGGACGGCCCCCCTTGTTGGCCGGCTTCTTCTCCAGGACCCGGTTGGCTTTCCTTGGGGTGGTTTTCATCTTGATGATTTTACCGGGCTGACTATCCTTGGCCGCTTCCGCCATTGACCTCGCGTTGCTCATGAGCGCTCTCCTTTCCATTCATTTCCTTCAATGGGGCTTCCAGCATGCCCAGGAAGCCACAGGAGCGGCGATCCGGCCGCGGCTATACATCGCACGCCCTTGCCTCGCCTCGTTTCGCGCTTCCCTGGGGGCGCTGGTTGCGCCGTGGCCTTCACCATGGCCATGATCCCGGCCCGGACCGCGTCGGGGAGCGCGTCCAGGATCAAGGCAAGGTCTTTGTCCTGGTCCGCTTCGGGAGCATTTTCTGTTATGTGCCGGTTATGTGTTGTTGTGGGGAAATCGTGGTATTTTATTTGTCTTACGTATGGCTGTTCTTGTCCTCTGCCTGTCCCTTGATTCTTGGAAGCGATTGGCCTGCTGGCCGCTTTTGGGGAGGGTTTTGTCCGGTCGGTGTCCAGCGATGGTTCGGGTTTGATACTATTAAATATGGTGCCGGGGGAGGGAATCGAACCCTCACAGTCACGAGGACCACGGGATTTTGAGTCCCGCGCGTCTGCCAGTTCCGCCACCCCGGCAAAAAATGAATCAGAAAGCCCGCCACGGGTTACAAGCTGGGATCATAATGGCTGCATGAATGTTCCGCAATTTTAGTGAACACTAATGCCTCGCTGAAGTTTAATGACGCATATAGTACCATATCTCCGCAAACATTCAAGGGCCGTCTCTCATCAATTAGAGCGCGGATGAAGGTCTCTTGCATGATATGGGCCGCGATTGCATCCTCAAGAATGTAAGGGGGCGGCATGAAACCGCCCCCGGTTTTTTATGGCTGGAGGAGTTATCGCCCGGGGTAAACTCCGTTAATGGTTATGACTGGGATGTCATGGCGCGGTCATGGCCGGTCAACCGCGTTCAGGGTGAAGGCCGGCAACAGGTCAACGTCATTCATCCATCGGCCTTTTTCTTCGGCGAGCAAAAGACCGCAATGGGGGATTTGAGCGT
>Ga0307378_10001481_pt1 | contig 38203 bp, 32 predicted proteins | sample UN1MG_FD_202238 | JGI IMG/M metagenome (GOLD analysis project Ga0307378, IMG submission 202238) | Soil microbial communities from Risofladan, Vaasa, Finland - UN-1 | ecosystem: Environmental > Terrestrial > Soil > Coastal area > Acid sulfate soil | place: Finland: Risofladan, Vaasa | collected...
TCTGGAGGCCCGCAAACGTGTCGCTGAGGTCGGGCCAGAAGAAGATGTCGGGCTCGTTCCACACCTCCCAGGCCTGGACGCGGCCCTTGTAGTGCTCGGCGAGGCGTTTGGCGAAGGCATAGGCGTCGCGGAGGTCGGCCGGGTTCCGCGTGTTCTTCTTCCCCCCGTGCGACCAGGCGGGGCTGTCGTGGAAGATCTGGTAGACGCGGACGCCGTGCTTTGCGAAGGCGTCGGCCGTGGCGTCGTATTGCTGCCAGTTCACCTTGCCCTTCTCGGGCTCGGTGCCGCCCCAGGAGAAGCGCTCGCGCACCCAGCCGATGCCGGCGGTGCGGAGCATCTGGGCGATGGCGTCGTGGCGCCCCTGGCGTTCGAGCCAGGCGGTCGCCCCGTCCACGTTCAGCCGGCCCGATGGCGGCTCCTTCGCCGAATGGTCGCTCACCACCCCGAAGGCCAGCTTCGCCGTGCTCTCACCGGCTTTGACGGTTAACTCGTAGTAGCCGTGGGGCAGATTGGCGATCTCGACGGCCCCTTTGCCCTTCGCCACTTCCGCGCCATCGAGGTCCGTCACGCGCCACTCGACGCTCTCGGCCTCCTTCGCCTCGACCTGCACGACCACCTTCCGCCCGTAGGCAAACAGATTCCCCGGCCGCGCCGTCTTGAGAGTCATCTTCGCCTCCTGGGCGTGGACACTCGCGAACGCCAGCAACGCAGCGATGGTCAGCAATGGGGATAAAGCCCTCATTTCGACCCTACACCTCTCATGGGGGAAGGGCGACGGCCCGCCTAGCGCTCGGTGAGGGTTTCCTTCACGGCCATGCCGAAGTGGCGGCCGCCCTCGGTGAGGTGGGCGAGCACCTGGTCGCCCGGCTTGAGGACGGCGACCGAAATGGCCTCGCCGCCCGGCTTCGTGAGACGAATCGTCTCGGCATTCTGGAGCACGAGCGAAACGACCTGGCCGCCCGCCTCCGCCTCGACGCGGAGCATGGGCCGCCGCTCGACCTTGCTGCGCCCCAGGTAGGCCACCTGGGTGGCGCCATCGTGCCTCACCAGCAGGCACGCGTCGCCGCCCTTCAGCTCGTCGAGATACTTGGTCTTGCCCTCAGGGCACAGGACGTAGGCGTGGACGGCTCCCGCGTTGACGCGGAAGGGCCGGGTGGCGACGTAGGGGGTCTCGATGGTCTCGGCGTGGACGAGGAAGAAGGCGGAGCTGGCGTCGCCGACGAGCATGCCCTCGCCCGGCTTCATCTCCGTGCAGGTGTCGAGGCACACGCGGTCGCCCATGCCGAGCGTGGCGACGCGGGTGACCGTGGCCGTGACGAGGGCGAGCTTCTCGCCGTGCTCGCGGACCGCGGCGCAGGTGCGCTTGATCTCGGCCGGGTCGCCGGTCACCAGCACAATGCCATCGGCGCCTTTCTCGAGAATCTGGGTCGCCACGCGGGCGTCTTCGGCCCGGCGCACCTCGACGAAGATGCCCTCACGCTGGGCGAGGAGGTTTTCGAGGGGGATGATGGTCCAGTCGCGCATCTGGAGGATAAGGGTCGCCGCGGGGCAGCGCGCGGCGCGCTCCTCGTCGGCCTTGCTGGCGATTTCGAGGCGGACGGCGTCGGTCCCGAGGCGGATGTCGCCGTCGGGCGCCACGGTGACGATGCGGCCGAGGGCCTTGGCTTGGGCCGAGCAGCCCTCGGGCAGCACCAGGGCATCGGCCCCCGCCTCGAGGGCGGCGGTGACCAGCTCCTTCCGCCAGGGATCAACCTGCACCCATACCTTCTTCATGAAATCGTCCTCGTCCTCGTCGTCGTCGTCGTCCTCGAATCGGCGCGCAGGTATGCACACCCTACTGGGTCTTGGCTCGTTCGAGGAAGGCGAGGCTCTGGCCGAGGCTCTGGCCGCCGTGAACCATCATGCCGATGGCGCGAACGATGGCTCCGGGGTCGTCGTGCTGGAAGGCGTTGCGGCCGATGGACACGCCCGCCGCGCCCGCCTTCAACGCACCGTCCACCATCGCGAGGAGCTGCTCGTCCGTGTCCATCTTCTCGCCGCCGGCGATGACCACGGGCACGGGACAGCCGTCCACCACCTCGGCGAAGGACTCGGGGTCGCCGGTGTAGACGCATTTCACGACGTCGGCGCCCAGCTCGGCGCCCACGCGGGCCGCGTGCTTGACGTATTTCACGTCGAACTGGTTTTCGATCATCGGCCCGCGCGCGTACATCATGGCCACGAGCGGCAGGCTCCAGCGATAGCAGTCGCGCGCCACGTCGGCCAGGTGCGCGAGCATCGCCGTGTCGGTCTCCGCGCCGAGGTTGATGTGAATCGACACGGCGTCGCAGCCCAGGCAGATGGCCTCCTCGACGGTGCACACGGGCACCTTGGCGTTGGGGTCGGGGCTCATCGAGGTGGAGCCGGAGAGGTGGAGGATGAGGCCGACGTCTTTGCCGCTGCGGCGGTGGCCGTTGGCGACGATGCCCTTGTGAATGATGATCGCGTTGGCCCCGCCCTCGACCACCTTGTTGATCGCGTCGCGCATGCACTCCAGGCCGCGGATGGGGCCGGCGGTCACCCCGTGGTCCATCGGCACGATCACCGTGCGGTTCGAGTTCCGGTCAATGATGCGTTCGAGTCGGATGGCTTTGCCGATCATGGCGGGTCTCCTCGGGCCGAGGCGGCGAGCCAGGGGGCGGCGCCCCCACGGGACACAAGGCATTATAGCAGAGCGTCCGGGGTGTGCAAGTTTGCCGGAGCACCCGCGCCGCGGTAAGATGATGGCATGAGACTCATCACGGAAGCGGCGATGAAGCGCGCGTGGAAGTGGGGTCGGCGCATCCTGATCGGCGCGGCGACCGCGACGGCCATCGCCCTGGCCGCGTGGGTGACGGTGGTGCCTGGCATCGTGCGCCGCATCGCCACGGCGGAGCTTCAGCGGATGGGGCTGGGGAACGTCGCGCTCCAGGTCCGCGGCGTGTCGCTCTCCCACGTCCAGATGGCCAACGTGGCCGCGGGCGAGGGCGAGCGGCTCAGGGTCGGCGCGGTCGGCGTCGGCTTCACCCTCGGCGGCCTCCTCGGGGGCCGCCTGCGGGTGATCGAGCTGACGGGGCTGGAGACCGAGATTCGCCTCCGCGACGGGAAGCTCGACCTCGGCCCCCTGGCCGAAATGGGCGGGGGCGGCGAGGGCGAGAATCCTTTCACTCAGATCCAGCTCCGCTCCTCCGCAATCCTCCTCGACCTTGAAGGCCAGCGCCTGCGAATCCCCGTCGAGGGCACCATCGCCGACACCGGCGGCGGGAAGCTCCAACTGGATCTCCAGGCCGGCGGCGAGAACTGCACGGCCAGGGTTTCCGGCGCGTTGGATACGAACACCTACGACCTCGACTTCTTCCAGGTCGAGGCACAGGTGCGCGAAGTGGCGGGCCTGCTCGCCATCCTGACGACGCGCATCGCTAACCCGCCAGTGCGCGTGCACGGCCCCGTCAATATCAGAACCCGGGGCCAACGCAGCAAGGGAGTGTGGGACTTCACGGTCGAGGCGAGGTCGGGCCGCATGAACGCATCGGGTGAGCTTGGCGGGCACCGCTTCTCGACGGAACGCTTCGACTTCGACATAGGAGTCCACCTCGTAGGCAGCAAGGTCACGCACCTCCATTCCGTGGTGAACGCCTATGACTTGGCCGTAGACGCACTCAAGCTGGACTTCGTCGGCTGCGCGGCCTCCTCAAACCCGGACAAGTCCATGTCTTTCAAGGTGGGTTACGACTTCCGCGGCGGCTGGCTGAAAGTGGAACAAAGCCGTGTGACCGGGGTCATGGAAGCCCTTTCTGGCCAGTCCGGCGCGGTCCTGGCTGACATCTCATTGTGGTCATGCTCCCTAGATCCCTGGGTGCTGCTTTCTGGTACGCCTGCCCTGAGCCATTGGGTCCAAGCCCCTTCAGCCCAGCGCGTCAGCGTAGCCGGGCGCGCAAGCTTGGGCTTGACGCCGAAGACCACGCCGGCAGGCACAGACTGGACGTGGAAGCTGACAGTGCCGGAGACGCTGGTCACGATTCCCCCCAGCCCGGTCGCGTTCCCGCCCGCCGGCGTCGAGTTCTCAAGTTTGCGCGCGCAGGTCAGGGTAGCAGCCGAGGCGGGTCCCGATGGCCTTCGGCTCCGCGTCCCGCCCTACTCGGGCGTCGCAGCCGGCCCCATTGGGTCCGGCGAAGGGAGCGTGAAGCTGGCCACGGCACGAGGCCAGGCGCATGTCCTGGAACTCGGGGTAACTGAAGAGGCAACGCTTTCCGCGGCAGTGAAAGATGGCAAGCTGGACTGGACCGTCCACGCGCCCAGCCTCCTGTTCCGGGTTCAGGAGGGGAGCGCGGAGCTACCCGGAGGATGGACCATGGAGGGCTTGAACGCGCGGGCAGAGCTTTCTCTCGAGGCCACCCCTTCGCGTGTCGCAGTCACGTTGTCGAAGCGGGCCATCATCGGGGTCCGAGCGGCGAAGGTTCCCGCCCTGGACCTCCAGAGAACGTCCCGGGGGCCGCTGTTGGGGATGGAACTAGGGGCAGGGGCCGCCGTGAGCGTGTCCCTCGGCGGCGAGAAGCCCGACTGGTCGCTCGACGTGCCCGAACTCGTCGCGTGGCTGGGGGAGACCGATCTCATGCTTCCCAACGCGCTGGGCAAGGTGGAGGGCCTCCGTGCGGCGTTCACGCTCTCCGGCAAGGCCGGGCCGAATGAGGCCAGGCTGGAGAGCCTGAAGCCGGGTAAGGCATCGCTGAAGTCAGCTCAACTCATTGTGGGCGGCCAGCCGCTTCGCGTGGGGCCTGTCGAGTTCGCTGCCACAGTCGCCGGCACCGTGCTGCCGACTACACTGGGAGTCTCCCTGTGCACCACTCCCGAGCATGCGCCGGCCACGGCCTCGGTGGCTGGGACCGATATGACGGCGGGGAATGCCGAGGTGAGCGGCCGGGTGACGCTTGGCGGTGGCGCGCCGGTGGTGGAGGGGAAGGTGGCGCTCGACAAGGTGGCCGTGACGCACAAGGCGTCGGGGCTGGTGGTCGCGGGCCTGTCAGCAGAGGTGCCGGTGTCGTGGAACAGCGAGAAGCCAGCGGAGGGCAAGTTTACGGTCGAGGCGATCGAGGCGGGCGGGGTGAAGCTGGCGAATGTGAGCGGGACGCTGGGCGTGGCGGATATGAGGGCGGAGTTCACGGTCGCCGCCGAACCACTGAAGGGGGCGAAGCTGGGCGTGGAGGGCTCCCTCGACGCCTCGCGCGGGGCGCCGCAGGGCTCGGCCCGCCTGTCGCTGCCGCTGTTCAGCCTCGACGACGAGGAGGCGCTGGGGCGCCTGGTGCCGGCGCTGAAGGGCCTGGCGGCGAGCGGCACGTTCGGGGTCGATGGCTTCGCACGCCTCGCCGGCGGCCAGGTGCGGCCGACCCTCACCCTCACCGTGCTCGACGGCGCGTTCAAGAGCAAGGCATGGGAGGCCGACGCCGAGGGGGTGTTCGCAACGGTGCGCCTGAGCAGCCTGACGCCGCCGCTCACGCCCCGCAAGGAGCTCCAGATCGCGCTCGTGAAGCGGGCGAAGATGGGCGAGCTGGAGGTGAAGGACGGCTCGCTGGCGTTCCGCCTCGAACCGGTCGAGGCGGAGGGGAAACCGTTGCGCTGGCGGGTCTTCGTGCAGCGGGCCGAGGCCGGCTGGGCGGGCGGCCGACTCTACGCCGAGGCGGTCGAGTGGGACCCCCTCGCGCCCGAGCACACGGTCACCGTCCACGCCGACGACTTGAAGCTCGGCGACCTGCTGGCCATGGTCCCCGAGAAGCGAGCGACCGGCGTGGGCGCCGTCAGCGGTGTGCTCCCCGTCACGATCGGCCAGTGGCCCGACCTCCGCTTCGGCGACGGCCGCCTCCAGTCGGCCAAGGACCAGAGGGGCTGGCTCCAGATCCGCGACGTCGAGCCGCTCAAGCCGGGCATCGAGGCCATCGTGCGCAGCAGCGTGCCGCCCCACCTGAAGGGCGACCAGAAGGCCCAGGCCGAGGACCAGCTCCGCGAGCGCTTCACCAGCGCGCTGAAGGAGTTCGAATACGACGAGCTGAGAGCCGACTTGACCAATAGAAAGGAGGGCTTCGTGGCCTCAGTGACCCTGCGGGGCCGGGGGCGTTTCCCCGACCGCTTCGGCCTGCGACAGGAGTTCGCCGGCCTCGTCTTCAACTTCCCCCACCTTGACAAGGCACTCAAGGCCGCTATACTCGAAGAGAGGGACATTGTCAAGGCCCTGCCACGCTGACCTGGAGCGAAGGAGACGCTGATGAGACGCTGGTTCCTGCGAGGTGCGACGGCGGCGCTGCTGTGCCTGCCCGCCTGCACCCGCCACACGGTGGAGCTCAAGCCCATCGAGATCAAGCCCATCCACATCACGCTGGACATCAACATCAAGGTCCAGAAGCAGATCGAGAACGACTTCGCCTTCATGGACGAAGCGAAGCCCAAGAGCGAGAAATAGGAGACACCCCGATGAAGACTCGTGTCGGCTCCACGGCGTTCGGCTTCTTCCTGGCGGCGTGCATGGCGGTTCCCGCGGCCGCGCTGGCCCGGAGCAAGGGCGAGGTGCTCGGGAGCATCAGGGCGCGCTACCCCGCGCTCGTCAAGCTCCTGGCCGACAAGAAGATCGGCGAGACCGCCAAGGGCATCGTCGAGGCAGTGAAGAGCGACTACCTGGGCGAGAAGGTCGAGGCCAAGGGCAAGACCATCACCATCGAGCAGTTCGTCCAGGACGAGAACGCCGACCGTGCGGAGTACTTCGCCATCGCGGCCAAGGAGACCAAGACCACGCCCGAGGTCGTCGCGAAGAATTTCGCCCGGGTCCGCGAATCGAAGCTCAACAAGGGCGAATACTGGAAGGGCGAGGATGGGAAGTGGGAGCCGAAGAAGTGACGAGTGACAAGTGACGAGTGGCGAGTGAGAAGAGGCAAACGGTCTGGTGATGCATGCTGTCTGTTGGCCGAAAGCCGGCGCCTGATTTCTCCCGCTTCCTGAAGGCCGTGCGGCGGGAGGGCGAGCCGGACCGCGTGCCGTTCGTCGAGTTGGGCGTGGATGCCGAGGTCATGGCGGCCGTGCAGGGAGAGCCGGCCGCCTCGGCCGAGGCGCAGGTGCGCTTCTGGCACGCGCTCGGCTACGACTACGCGAGTCTCAAGGCCAACATCCCCTGGACCCGCCGCCGCGACACCGCGCCCGACACCGCCGACCTGCCCCACGCTCAACGCGACTGGGTGAACGCACGGTCCGCCGTCATCGCGTCGCGCGCCGACTTCGAGCGCTTCCGCTGGCCCCGGCCGCAGGACGTGGATTACCGCGACATCGAGACCGCGGTCCGCGTCGCGCCCGAGGGCCTGGGCGTCGTGGGGCGCGTGTCGGGCGTGCTCGAAAACGCGATGTTCACCCTCGGCTTCGAGGGCATGTCGTACCTGCTCGCCGACGACCCCGAGGTGGTCCGCGATACGGCCGACGCCGTGGGCGCGCTCATCCTCAACGTCGTCGAGACGATGGCCGCGATGGGCGGCGTGGGGGCGATCTTCTTCGGCGAGGACATGGGGTTCAAGACGGCCAGCATGCTCTCGCCCGCGGCGATGCGCGAGTTCATCTTCCCTTGGCATCGCCGCATCGTCGCCGCCGCACACGCGCGGGGCAAGCCGATCCTCCTCCACTCCTGCGGCAACCTGCGGGCGCTGATGGACGACATTCTTGCGGCGGGCTGGGACGCGAAGCATTCGTTCGAGGACGTGATTCAGCCCATCGCCGAGGCGAAGGCGCTGTACGGCGACCGCATCGCGGTGCTCGGCGGCATTGACATGGACCTGTTGGGCCGCGGGAGCGAGGCGGACGTGCGGCGGCGCGTGCGCGAGGTCATTCGCGCGTGTGCTCCTGGGGGCGGCTTCGCCCTGGGCTCGGGCAACACCGTGGCCAACTACGTGCCGCTCGGCAACTACCTGGCCATGCTCGACGAGTGCTGGCGGCGCGGGCGATACCCGATCGGCTACTGAGTACGCCGCCCCGCAGACAAGGGGACAGTATCGCAGGTGCTTCGGTGTCCCGCTCCCGAAGGGAGCGCAGTGGGTTGCCGGCGGCTTCAGCCGCCGGACTCTGGCGCCCGAACCGCCCGAAGTCCCGAAGGGACGGCAGAAGGAGGCTGGGGACCGCCTCGCCACGAGATTCTGCCGTCCCTTCGGGACTGGCCCTCGGGCAGCGCCCTGATCCGGCGGCTGAAGCCGCCGGCAACCCGCTTCAGTCCCTTCGGGACTGAGGTAAGCACCGGTGTGGAGCTTCTTGTCCCCTTATCTGTGGGTCGGTGTCCTGAGAAGCGCGGACGCACACCGCAGTAGTGCTCAACCCTCATCTTCCTCGCGCTTGGTCATCCTGCGCGCCACCTCTGCGGCGACCCGTGCATCGCCCCAATCGGGGTGTTCCCCCCGGACCGTCGTATCGGCCTTCTGTCGGGCGGCGCGCCAGAACTCGTTGACCATCGCCATCCGCTCGGCGGGCGTCTTCCGCCGCAGCATATCGGCTGTCTCGTCGTCAATAACCTCGATCCGGTCGAGTGTGAGCGTCGAGGCTTGTCTGGGCAGGCTCCTCATTGGTTCTCCTCTTGCTTCCTCAGCATGTGTCTGAGCCACATGGGTGCCGATGGGCGGGACGGTATAGGAGGGCGCCCAGTGCGAGCGCGAGGTCGCCCAGGGCGGCGGCGGCGCGGAGGGCGGGGTCGCGGCGAAAGGGGGAGGCGAGGAGCTTGAGGGGCGAGAGGCAGAGGCGCTTCAGGTGGGCGGGCCAGCCGCGGCGGCCGTCGTGCTTGAGGCGGAAATGGGCCTCGCCCCTCCCCCGCTGCCAGCTCTGGCGCAGGAACGGCCCGAGGCGATAGTCGCGCAGGTGGACGACGGCCACGGGGATGTAGAGCAGCCGGCCGCCGGCCCGGGTGAGCCGGAGCTTGAGGTCGGCGTCCTCGCCCCACACGAAGGGCGGGAAGCTCTCGTCGAAGCCGCCGGCCTCCAGAAGCGCGGCGCGGCGGTACGACATGTTGTTCGTGCCGCCGGCCGGGCAGTCGAAGCCGCCGAGGGCCTCCTCGTCGCCTGCGCCGTAAACGCAGCGCGCCACGTGGTCTTCGAGCCGGGCGACGGCGCGGGTGCGAAGCACCTCGGGCGGGGCGACGAGGCGGCCGCCCACGCCCACGACCTCGGGGTGACGGGCATAGCCGTCGGCCAGGCGCTCCAGCCAGTCGGGCGGCACGAGGCAATCGTCGTCGGTGAAGGCCACGATGTCGCCCGTGGCCTCGCGGATGCCAAGGTTGCGTGCGGCGGCGACGCCGCGGTTGGGCTGGCGGAGGCAGCGGACGCCTGGCCGCCTGGCCAACTCGGCGCCCAGGGTCTCCGTGCCATCGGTCGAGCCGTCGTCCACCAGGATCAGCTCGAAGCAGTCGGGGGGCAGGGTCTGAGCGAGGATGGCCTCGGCCACCCGCTCGAGCAGGGAGCAGCGATTGTGGGTCGCGACGACGACGGAGAGCTTCACGGCGCCCCCTGCCACTCGGGCGCTAGAGGATCAACACCCGGGGCGATCCGCGTGATCTTCTAGTGGCCTGCCGCCGCAAGTCCTTCTCCTGCAAGAGCTTGAGGTGCCTCACTAGAGGATCAAACACTGAGAGGGAGAGGTTGATCCTCTAGTGATCCTCTAGGAGCCTTAGGCGCAGCGGGGGCCTACTCCTCCAACTGCCCGCGAATGGTGACGGCGACCTTGACGAGGGCCTGCTTGTCCTGGTCGAAGAGCAGGTAGACCTTCAGCCAGCGGGTGACGAGGTGCGAGTGGGAGGGCAAGGTGTCCACGTCGCCCTCGAGCACCAGGTGGCGGGCGTCCTTGTGGCAGGCGACGGGCCGGAAGGCCACCGTGTCGAGGGGCGGCACGCGGCGGTACTGCTGCATCTCCTTGCGCGCCCAGCGCGAGAGCTCGCGGGCCTTCGCGGGGGTGATGAGCCGCTCGATGGCGGGCCGCTCCGCCGCCCAGTCGGCCGCGGCCTTCGCCGCGTCGGCGGCGAACTCGTCGGGCCGGCACGGCGTGCCGCGGTCGAAGCCGGGGAGGGGCTCCATCTCGGGCACCATGGCCACCGGCACACTGGGCTCAGGCGGCTTGCCCCCGAGCAACGCGCAGCCGCCGAGCCACATCGCGGCAAGCGCCAGCCCGACGACGGCAATCCGGAATCCGGAACCCGGGGTGTGGAATCTCTTCACTCGTCCTTCCCTTCTCATGGCACCAGGAGGAACCGCAGTGCCCAGAAGCACGCGAGGATCACGTTGAACAGCACGGCCATGCCGAAGAGGCCCTGCCCGCCGCCGCGCCAGACGACGCGTCCGAGCCCCACCAGGCCCGCCACGGCCGACGCCGCGAGCGCCGCGACCCGGAAGCGCACCATCGGCTGGTCCCAGAGCTGGGGCGCGCCGTCCTCCGGCTCCTTCATCAGCACGTAGACCGTGGCCAGCGCCGCGACGGCCAGGCACACCCACACGAGGCCCTCGGCCATCGGCAACTCGGCGCCTGCCCCGCTCTCCTTGCCCTTGCTCACCGCGCGTCCCTTCTCCACAGGAATGCGAACCGCCCCTCATGATAGCGGAACGCGGCCCGCTGTCAACCGCGCTCGCGGCGGAGCCGCTCGACGGCCTCGATGACGGCGGCGGCGGTGTACTCGTTCAGCTCCTCGGACATCAGGGGGTGGAGGGCGACGCACAGGATGCGTCCGCCCAGCTCCTCGGAGCGCGGGAGCACCTGGCCAGCCGTCCGCTCGCGGAGGAAGGGGTGCGAGAGGTAGCTCGGCGCGTTGGCCACCACGCACCCCACGCCGTAGTCCTGGTCGAGGAGGGCGATGAGGCGGTCGCGCTGCGCCCCCGCCCACTCGCGGGGCACCAGCAGCGTGTAGAGGTAGAACGTGTGGTCGTAGCCCGGCGGCTCGAGGGGCAGGGTCAGCTCGGGCACGCCGTCGAGGAGCCGCGAGCGCTGGCGGGCCAGCTCCCTGCGGCGGGCGAGCATCGCGTCGAGTCGGCGGAGCTGCACGAGCCCCACGGCGGCCTGGGGCTTGGTGAGCTTGAAGCTCGAGCCCCAGCCGGCCCCGCCCCACTGGCGCAGGGCGCGGAGGCGTTCGGCCAGGGCCGCGTCATCCGTCGTCACCATGCCGCCCTCCCCCAGCGTCGTCATCAGCTTCATCGTGTGGAAGCTGAAGACCGTGCACCAGCCGCGCTTGCCGATCTTCGTCCCCTTGTAGCCCCCGCCGCAGGCTCTCGCGGCGTCGCCAATCACCTTGGGCGGGCCGTGCTTCGGGTGCGGGTGCCGCTCGGCCACGGCCAGCAGCGCGTCCACGTCGGCCGACAGCCCGTTCATGTGCGTCGGCAGGATCGCCCGCGTCTTCGGCGTGATCCGGCGCTCGACGTCGGCGGGGTCGGCGCAGAAGGTCCGTTCGTCCACGTCGCAGAACACGACGCTGCCGCGCTGGCCCAGGACGGCCAGCGCGGACGCCTTGAAGTTCACGGTGGGCACGATCACCTCGTCGCCGGGCTCGAGGTCGAGGCACCTCGCCGCCAGGTCGAGGCCCACGCTCGCCGTCGAGAGCGACACGGCGAACTCCGTGCCGCAGTAGCGCGCGAACGCCTCCTCGAAGCCCGTGATCTCCTTCACGATGAACCCGAAGCCCACGTTGGGGTCCATCGAATCGCGGATGGCCTTCACCGTGGCCTCGATCTCCTCCTCGGTGTAGTAGCCGCCGAGTTGCGGCTCGCCCTTCCAGGCCACGGCCGGCTTCCCCCGGCCCAGGACTTCCTTGCGGCGTGCGGCATCAATCATGACCGTGCTCCATTTCGTCCTATATCCGCCAGGGTTCGCGCATGGCCCGCGACAGGTAGCGCGATGCCTCGGCTCCCCCGGTAAGCGCCTCTTTCAGCGGGTCCCACGTGATCTTCCGCCCCGTCCGAACGGCGATCTCCGAGAGGTGTGCGATGCTGTCGGAGCAGACGGCGTCGTCAATGGGGCTGACCGATGTGCGGCGCGTCTTGACGCACTCGATGAAGTGCTGCTCGTGGTTGTTGCTCACCGGCAGGCGGCGGCCGGCGTGTCCCCGCGATGATTCGACGAGGAGCCGGGTCTGTTCGTCCGCCAGGCCCCCGTAGCGGAGGGACACCTGGCCCTCGGAGCCGACGAAGCGCGTGAGCTCGCCGCCCCCGCGGAAGCTCATCCTGACCCCATTGCGGAACTGCACCCGCACGTCCCAGTCCGTCACCACGTCGTGGTCGCTCTCGGTGGCGATGGTGCCGGTGCCCTCGATCTCCCACGGGCCGGCCAGGTGGGTGTCGAATCCCCACTGGAGCAGGTCGAGCAGGTGCGCGGCCCAGTTGTTGATCCAGCCCGCGCAGTAGTCGCGGACGTAGTACCAGGGGAAGGGATAGGCTCCCTCCATCGGCAGGACCGTGAAGGGCCGCCAGGGGCCGGGCCGAGCCACAGGTCGTAGTCCAGCCCCGCAGGCACCGGCTGCGGGGGCCTGGCGGGGTTGCGCTTGGGGAGGAGCGGGACGTGGACGTGAATCTCGCGCAGCTCGCCGATCCGCCCGTTGCGCACGAGCTCGCAGGCGGCGCGGCAACTGGCGGCGGAGCGCGATTCGGCGCCGTACTGGAACACGCGGGCCGTGCGCCTCACCGCGTCGCGGCACGCCAGGTCCTCGGCCAGGCTGATGCCGAGCGGCTTCTCGACGTGCACGTCCTTGCCCGCCTCCATCGCCGCGATGGCCATGGGCACGTGCCAGTGGTCGGGCGCGGCGATGCCCACCGCGTCAACGTCGTCTCGCGCGAGAAGCTCCCGGAAATCCACGTAGGCCCGGCAATCCCTGGTCCCGTAGCGGTTGTCCACGGCCGCCTTGGCCAGGTCGCGGTTCTTCGCCCACACGTCGCACACGGCGACCACCCGGGCATCGGGGCAGCCCAGGAGCATGGGCAGATTGGCCTTCAGCCCTTGCCACCCGGTGCCGATGTAGCCCACCCCCACGCGCTCGCTCGGCGCCGCCGGGCCTCCTCCGAAGACGGAGGCAGGAACGACGCATGGAGCGGCCGCCACGGCCGCAGCCGCCCCCAGGAATCCCCGCCGCGTCGGACGCTTCTGCTCTCGTCCCACAGCCGTCTCTCCTTGCCCCCTCAGGGCCACAGGGCGTTGATGCGCTTGAGGCATTCGTCCACGAACACACGGCCGCCCTGGGGGCCGACGAGGAACTTCTCGGCGCTGTAGCCGCCCCCACGCACTGCCCGAGCGGTCGGCAGGTACCCGCTTTTCTGGCACGACAACTGCACCACGAGCGTCAGCACGGCCTTGCTGCGGGCCTGGAGCCGCATCCCATAGTCCACGAACAACTCGAAGGGATTGGTCGCCACGGCCACGTTGCCGAGGCGCACGACGTGGAATTCCGCGGGCTTCACCGAATCGCACGGGTAGAACGGCGGCGCCGGCGGCTCGGCGGTCGGGAGGTCCACGCGGGCGACCGTGTGCTTGAAGGCCGGGTTCATCTGGATGTCCTTCTGCGCGCATGGCAGTGCGCGGTCCACCCCGTCGGTGATGCGCCGCGCGATTTCCCGCCGCCACGAGATGCCCTTGCGTCGTGCCATGGCGGCCTCGGCGCGGTGGCGGAAGAGGCCCTGGGTGTAGATGTCGCCCGCCGCGCCGCATTGGGGGAAGACGAAGACGTCCTTGGAATGCCGCGCGGCCATCTCGTCGCGGACGTCGTGCCAGAAGTCGGCCGAGATCCGGTTTCCGCCCTGCTCGGCCTGGGCGGGACAGGCCACGTTGACGACCAGCCCCGTGAGCTTCCGCGCACTGTCCCAGAAGAACAGCAGCCCCAGGCCGTGGTCCTCGACGCCCTCCACGCAGTCGAACTCCGCGGTGTTGACCGGCCCGAGCATCTTCGCAGTGCCGTCGAAGTAGACGAACCTGCGGTTGAACCCCACGACCGCCTGGTCGAGCGCCCAGCTCACACCGCCGGGCTTTCGCTCCTTCCAGGCTTTCGCCGCCGCCTCGGCGAGGCGCTCGATCAGGAACTTGCCATACTCGTCGCCCGTCATCACCCCGCGGGCCTGCTCCTCGGCGGTCACGTCGTGCGTGCTGCCGAACACGCCCGATTGCTGAAGCGGCCCCTGGTGAGTGTGGGTGGCGTTGAGAAACAGCTTATCGGAATCGAAATCGGGGAGGCGCTCCTTGAGGATCTTCTTGACGCCCTCCTGGGTCACCCTGTGAATTGCGAGGAGGTCGCACGAGACCATGATCGCCTGCTCGGCGACGGCGCCGTTCGGCCCGATGCCCTCGAGGGCGAGCGCTGTGGCGGTCAGCGGGTCGCGCACTCCGGCGGAGACCCTCTTCTGGAAGAACCCCACGATGGCCACGGGCTTGGCGGGCGTGATGTCCGTTGCGGCCCAACCGATCCGAAGCCCGGGCGTTCCCACGTCGCCCGCACTCGCGATGGTGGCCATCATCACGCAGAGGATGACGCCAGCCATCCCCAAGGCCATCTGGGGTGCTTCCATACTACCTCTCCTCACAGTCCGCGGGCTGATCCCCGGCCGGGCCGATGTGTTTGGAGTGTACACGGCGCAGCGGGCCGGTGCAACACGGGCTGGTGCGAGCTTGCGTTTGCCGGGGCGCGTCGCTATCATTGCCGCCGGCCCTGAAGCAAGGAGAACCCGATGCGCAAGGTGGCAGCGATTGACGGCCGCGGGCAGTTCGCGGTGATCGAGGAGCCCATCCCCAAGCCGAAGCCGGGCGAGGTGCTCATCGAGGTCGCCGCATCGCTCGTCAGCCCAGGCACCGAGCTGGGCGGGGTGCCGAATCGGCGGAAGAACCCGAGCGACGCGCCGCCAAGACCCTTCGGCTATCAGAACGCCGGCACGATCATCCAGCTCGGCGAGGGCGTGACGCGGTTCCGGGTCGGCGACCGCGTGGCGACGATGGGCGGCGGCTTCGCACTCCACGCGACCCACTCGATCGCGCCCGTGAACCTCACGGTGCCGATCCCCGAGGGCGTGTCGTTCGAGGAGGCCGCCTTCTGCCACCTCGCGGCCACCGCGCTCCACTGCATCCGCCGCGCCGAGCCGCGGTTCGGCGAGAACTTCGCGGTCTGCGGACTCGGCGTCGTGGGCCAGCTCTGCGTGCAGTTCGCGAAGCTCAGCGGCACCCACGTCGTCGGCCTCGACCGCTTCCCGAAGCGGCTCGAGATCGCCAGGGCCACAGGCGCCGACGCGGTCTTCAACGTCGCCGAGGGGAATCCCGTGCCGCGCGTGGTGGAGTTCTGCCGCGGGCACGGCCTCGACTGCGGCATCATCGCCTTCGGCGGCGACGGGACCGAGGCGGTCCGGCAGCTCTACGAGATGATGCGGCCCGCGCCCGACGGCCACCGCTGGGGCCGCATCGTCTCCGTCGGCGGGGCAAAGGTCGCCCTCGGCCTCGCCGCCGACCTGGGGAACGTGGACATCCGCAGTTCCGCGCGCCCCGGCCCCGGCTACCACGACGACGCCTGGGAGCACGGCGCCGACTATCCGCCTGTCTTCGTGCCCTGGACGACTCAGCGGAACCTCGAGGAGAGTCTCCGCGCGATGGCCGAAGGCGCGCTGCGCGTCAAGCCCCTCGTCACCGACGTCGTGCCCCTCGCCCAGGCCCCCGCGGCCTGCGAGAAACTCGTCTCCCAGCCGGCCGAGACCATCGGAGTAGTGCTCAAGCCATGACTTCTCAGCGGAAGCTCTGGCGCGGCGATCTCCCGGGATTCGTCAGCAGAAGAGGCTTCCTGGCGCTGGCCGGCTCGCTGGTCCTGCCAAGCCGCGCGGTGGACATCGCGCACTTCCCCCCATCGGACATGTTCCGGGGCAACCACCTCAGGACGGGCTTCTACGAGACGGCAGACGTAGGCGACGATGCGCGGGTGGAGATGCTGGTCCGGGGGAAGGAAAGCATCGTCGCGTCGCCGTTGCTCGTGGAGGACCTCGTTTGCTTCGGCTACTGCACGGTGCGGAGCCTGCTCCCCACAAGGAAGCAGCCCCACAGGTTCGTCGCCGTGGACAAGAGGACGGGAAGGGAGAGGTGGGGCTTCGAGGCCGAGAAGGACATCGTGAGCTCTGCCGCCTACTACGACGACACGATCCTGGTTGGCGGCCTGGATGGAGGGCTGTATGCTCGTGACCTCGATGGCCATCCCAAGTGGCGTTTCCAGGCCGAAGGCGGCATCTTCACCTCCCCGGCCGTGTACGACGGCCACGCGTACTTCGCTTCGGGGGACATGGAGTTCGGAAGGCTGTACTGCCTTGACATCAAGAGCCGGCGGCTTCGCTGGCCGCCCGTTCCGATGCTCGCGGGGCCGTTTGCCAGCCCATGCGTTGCGGGGGGCAACGTGTTCCTCGGAACCTACTGGAACCCGAGAAAGCAAGGCTTCTTCTACGTGGTGGACGCGCATACTGGGGAGCCGAGGAAGGAGGTGCGGCTCCCGCCCCAGATATGCCACTGCTCGACCCCTGCTTCCGACGGCGAGACGGTGTACTGCGTGGACTGCGGGGAGTGGGAGCGGCCGTCGGTCTTCTGGGCCTGGGACGCGCGCGCCGCGGAGGAGAAGTGGCAGCTCGAGCTCGACGCGGATAACGTCGCATCGAGCATCGCCCTCGCGGGCCACCTCGCCATCTTCGGGTGCGACAAGGGCCACCTGTTCGCCGTCAACACGCGCACGCAACGCCTGGAGTGGAAGTCGTCGTACAACGCCGGCGCCTATCACGGCTCGCCTTGCGTCACGCCACGCAGGGTCTACATCGGCTCGATGTGCAGCACCTTAGACGTCTTTGACCACCACGGCAACCATCTCAAGGCATACGAGGTGGGTGGCAACATCGAGTCGACGCCCGTGGCCCGCGACGCACAGCTCTTCTTCGGGTGCAACGATGGCGGCCTCTACCGGCTGACGGCCTGACCCGAGGACCTTGTTGCCCCGGTCGCGGGAATGTGCTATGTTCTTGTCCCCTCGCTTCCCATGCGTTGCCAGGGGCTGTGGTGTTCCTCTGGGAGTGCGGGAGGGGGGCTGTGCGTCGCGCGCTCACCCTGCGGTCGTTGCTTGTTGGTCTGGCGGTCGTCGTGGGGCTGAGCCTCGGCGTGCCCTACGTGGAGCTGGTGCTGCGCGGCCAGCTCCTGGCGACGAACTACTATCCCGTCGGCCTCGGCATCGCGTTCCTGGCCGTCGTGCTGGGCGTGAACGTGGGGCTGAAGGCGCTGCGGCGCGCCTGGGCGCTCGGCGAGGGCGAGCTGGCCGTCGTGTTCGTGATGGCCGCCGTGGCCGTGACGATGCCGACCCACGGCACGGCCGGCTATCTGCTGAGCTGGGTGAGCGCCCCGCACTACTTCGCCAGCCCGGAGAACCGCTGGGCGGAGTATTTCTTCCCGTATCTTCGACGCTGGGCGGCGGTCGAGGGCGGGCCGGCCCTCCGCTGGTTCTACGAGGGCCTGCCACGGGGCGAATCGGTGCCCTGGGCCGCCTGGGCCGCGCCCATGGCCTGGTGGCTCGCCTTCGTGGGCGCGGGGCTCTTCGCCTGCCTGTGCGTGGTCTCGATCCTGCGCCGCCAGTGGATGGAGCACGAGCGGCTGGCCTATCCCCTGGCGGAGATGACGACCGAGCTCGTCCGCGGCGCCGAGGAGCGGCCGCTCCTGCCCCGCTTCGCGCGCTCCGGCCTCTTCTGGGTCGGCTTCCTCATCCCGTTCCTGATGCTGTGCTGGAACACGGCCTGCTACGGCTCGCCGAACATGCCGGCGATTCCCGGCGAGCTGCCGCCGCTGGTGATGGCCCCCGGCTTCCCGCCCATCTATCTCGTCTTCTACTGGCCGATGCTCTGCATCGCCTTCTTCCTCAAGCGCGAGGTGGCCCTGAGCATCTGGGTCTTCGTCGTCCTGGGCGTGGTGCAGGAGGGGGTGTTCAACCGCCTGGGCTTCTCGATTCGCAGCTCGCTGAGCGTGTATCACTTCGACGCCTCGGAGCCGGCCCTGGCGTGGCAGGCCTACGGGGCGATGGTGGCGATGGTGGCCCTGAACCTCTGGGTGGCCCGGCGGCACCTGGCGCGAGTCGTCCGCCGGGCCGTGCGGCCCGGTGCCCCTGGCGCCGACCCGGCCGAGCTTCTCTCGCCCCGCACGGCGCTCGTGGGCCTGGGCGTGGCGGGGGCGTTCATGGCCGCGTGGCTGGTGCGGCTGGGGATGAGCCCGGGCACCGCCCTGCTCTTCCTGCTCGCCGCGCTCATCGGCTTCCTGGGGCTGTCGCGCCTCGTGGTCGAGGGCGGACTCGTCTTCATCCGCCCGCCGCTCACGCCGCAGTCGGCCACGGTCGCCGTCCTGGGCAACTCGGCGCTGGGCGCGACCCAGCTCACCGCGATGGGCCTCTCGATGGCCTGGGTGGCCGACCCGATCAACGCCTTCATGCCCGCGGCGGCCAACGCGGCGAAGGTCGGGCGCTCGGGCCGGGCCAGCGGGCGGCAGATCGTCGCGGCGATGGCCCTGGCGGTCGGCGTCGCTCTCGCCGTCACCGTGCCCTACACCCTCTGGCTCTGCTACCATCGGGGGGCCTACACGATGGGCTCGTGGCTTTTCAAGAGCGCCCCACGCATCCCCTACGAGTACGTGGTGGACGCGATTCGCTCGAAGCCTGGGGTCGAGTGGCCGAAGCTCGCGTGGGGCGCGGTCGGGGGGGCCGAGATGGCCGTGCTCACGGGCCTCTACTACCGCCTGAGCTGGTGGCCCCTGCACCCACTCGGGCTGGTCGCGGGCGTCGTGTTCAAGGTGCGGTGGAGCTTTCTGCCCATCTTCCTCGGCTGGCTGTGCAAGGAGGTGGTGCTGCGGGTAGGGGGCCTGGCGGGCTTCGAGCGAGCCAAGCCCTTCTTCCTCGGCGCCATGGCCGGCTGGTTTGCCGGCGCCGGCGTCTCCGTGCTCATAGACTGGCTGTTCTTCTTCGGCCACGGCCACGCCATTTACTGGCACTGAGACACGATGGGCTCATGGCGGGCGGACGGGGGCCGGGGATGGAATGGAGCGGAGCTCGGAACGAAGCTGGTCGCCTCGCAGCTCGAGAACGCGGAATAAGTGCGCCGGGCCGATCAGGCAGGGGGTGACGATGTGGGAGATGCCTCGGACGCTGGTCTCCACGGGGATGTGGCAATGGCCCGCCAGGACCGCACGAACGTTGGGCGCCCCGGCCAGGAGCTTCAACACGTCCACCGCATTGCCCAGCAGCAGCGACACGCCGTAGTAGCGTCGGGCCAGTGCGATGAAGGCGTCGGGCACCGCCACGGGGTAGTGGGTCAGCAGGACGGTTGGCGCCGCGGCATCGCTCCGCAGCTCGCGGGCGAGCCAGGCCATCGCGGCCCCGTCGAGGCGCCCCGAGCTGGTGTCCACCGCGAGGAAGCGCCAGCCGCCGTGGGAGAAGGTGTAGTTCAGACGCTGCGGCCCGAAGACGCGCCGCCAGGTGGCGCGGTCGTCGTGGTTGCCTATGACGGGGTAGTACGGGGCCTTGAGCTTGTCGAGGGCAGCCTTCACGCGCTGGAGGCTGGCGAGGTCGCCGCGGCGGTCCGTGAGGTCGCCCGTGATGACCACGAGGGCAGGCTTCACCGACTCGTTGATGTCGCGGACGGCGGCTTCGAGCAGCTCGAAGGAGGCCACCAGGTCCTTCGTGCCCACGTCGAAGAGGAAGCGAGGCCGTGGGTTGGCGGTGGCCGACGCGCAGTGGAAGTCGGTCAGATGCACGACGCGGAGAGCGGCCTGTTTCTGCCCGGCGGCATCGCCGGCGGCGAGCGTGCCGCCATGCGCGGCAATCAGACAGGCGAGGACCACGGGAACGGCGCGCATCCGGAGCATTTCGCTGGCCCTCTGGCGCCTCGGCCCCAACCCGTCGCAGGCGAGAGGGGGTTCGAGGCACAGGCTGGTGTCTGCATTCTATGGCCCACGCTCGGGAGTGTCAATCCAGGCGCGGCCGGAGGCGCGCGAATGCTCCGGCGGCGGGTTTGCGATGGCGGGGGTTTCGGCTATCATAACGGGGCCTTGTTCTTCGGCCACGGGCACGTGATCCACTGCCATTGAGGCGCCACAGTGGGCAACAGGCCGTTCGTTCCGTGTGGAGGAGAGCATTGGCTGGGGCTGGCGCTCTCGCTGGGCCTCGGGGCCGCGCTGGTGTGGGCCGTGCGGCGCTCGGGCTCGCGGCGGCTGGACCGGGCGACGCGTTGGGCGCTCGCCGCGGCGTGCGCGGGCGGCGAGCTGTTCCTCCTCGCCTGGTGGCTGGCGCACGGGGCGCGGCTCGCCAATCTCCTGCCGCTCCATATGTGCGATGTCACCGTGGTGCTGGCGCCCGTCGTGCTGCTCACGGGGCACTGGCTCTGCTATGAGCTGCTCTACTTCTGGGGCTTCGGCGGGGCGGTGCTGGCGCTGTTGACGCCCGCCGTCTCCTGGGGCTTCCCCGCGGTGCACTGCGTGTGCTTCTTCGCGCTTCACGGCCTCATCGTGGCCAGTGCGCTCTACGCCACCGTCGTGATGCGCCTCAGGCCCACGCTCCGCTCGCTCCTGCGGGCCTGGCTGCTCGCCATTGCGTACGGCCTCCTCCTCATCCCCGCGAACCTGGCGATGGGCACGAACTACATGTTCGTCCTCGAGAAGCCCCGGACGCCATCGCTCCTCGACGCGATGGGGCCGTGGCCCTGGTATATCCTCGTCGCGAGCCTGGTCGCCCTGGTGGCGATGGGCCTCTGCTACCTGCCCTTCCTCATCCTAGACCACTCCGGCCGCGCCCCGCGCGCGTCCAGGACGAGGACGACGGACGAGGACGAGGGACGATAGCCCAAGGGTGGCTCTGGGGCTGGGCGAGGCCGAGCTGGCCCGCATTTCTGAAGAAACGCGGGAAATCCGAAATCCAAAACCCGAAACCCGAAACAACACCGAAGCACGAATGACCAGGACACGAGGGAGGTAGACGTGTCAGGGTGGGTCGCTCATGTTTGGGGCATTGGGGTTTTGGGCTTGGTGTTTGTTTCGGATTTCGTGCTTCGGATTTCGAGTTTCCTGGGCTTCTCACCAGCGGTGGGTGAGTAATCCAGGCTGGGGCCGTCCAAGGACGCGCGCGGCGAGGTTGGCGGCCTGGCGGGCTGTTTCCGCCTGCCTGCTGACGCCATAAGACATGATGCAGCCAGTACTTGTGTAGACGCAGTGTGAGGCTACAGACCGCCAAGTCCAGAGGCGGGGAGAGTGGCGGCCTGTAGCCTGTGACGCGACCGGCAGGCCGGGCCGCTGGAACCAAATCGGCGGCGCCGCGTCTAACTTCATGTGGTATTGTGGCCCGTTCGACCTGGAAAGGAGTTCCATGATGAAGTGGCTTGCCTGGCTTCTGGCGATTGCGGTGTGCGTGCCGACGGTCCTTGCCGCCGAGGCGGCCGTGCCGGTGACGAAGGTCACGGCCTTCAGCTCGGGCGTGGCCTACTTCGAGCACAATGGCAAGGTGACTGGCAACGCCGAGGTGCAACTGAAGTTCAAGACCGACGGCATGAGCGATATGCTCAAGTCGCTGGTGGTGCTGGACTTAGGCGGCGGCACGGCGGCGAGCGTGAACTACGCGTCGAGCGAGCCGCTCACCCGCGCCCTGAAGAGCTTCGGCATTGACATCTCGGGCGCGCCCACCCTCGCCCAGCTCCTCCAGCAGGTTCGCGGGGCCGAGGTGGCCGTCGCGGCCCCCGAGAAGGTCACGGGCAAAATCCTCGGCGTCGAGTCCAAGACCCGCCACATCCTGCCCTCCAACACCGTGATCGAGGAGCAAATCCTCTGCCTCCTCACCCCTGAAGGCATCAAGTCCATCCCCATCGAAACCATTCGCGGCATTGCACTTACAAACGAGAAGCTGAACTCCGAGCTGAACAAGGCCCTGGCCCTGATGGTCGAGAGCCGCGACACGGACAGCAAGGCGGTGCAGATCAACTTCGTCGGCGATGGCGAGCGCCCGGTCCGCGTCGGCTACATCACCGAGGCCCCGGTGTGGAAGACGAGCTACCGCCTGATCCTGAGCGACGAGAAGAAGGACGAGGCGACCCTCCAGGGCTGGGCCATCGTGGAGAACACGAGCGACTACGACTGGGAGAACGTGGACCTGACGCTCGTGTCCGGCCGCCCGATCTCGTTCGTCGAGGACCTCTACACGCCCCTCTACCTCGACCGCCCGGTGGTGCAGACCGAGCGCTACGCGAGCCTCCGCCCGCGCACGTATGAGGATGGCATTGAAGCAGATAAGGACATCCTGGCCCTCCAGGCCGAGCGACAGGGTGGCGGTCCCCTCGCCGACGCCCGCCGCGCCGAGATGCGGAAGGCCGACCAGGCCGGCAGGTACCGCGCCAACAGGGCCCTCGCCGCCGCCCCCGGCGCCCCGCCCGCGGCCAAGGCGATGGAGCAGCTCGAGCGCGCCGCCAGCGCGGCCCTCCAGCGCGGCGTCTCGGCCGTCGCCTCGGGCCAGGCCGTCGGCGAGCTCTTCTCCTATCACATCAAGACCCCCGTCACCCTCCCCCGCCGCAAGTCGGCCATGCTGCCTATCGTGAATCAGGTCGTAAAGGCTCGGAAGATAAGCATTTACAACCAGGGCGCCCTCGCCACCAACCCCCTCAACGGCGTGTGGCTCATCAACTCCAGCCCCTCCAGCCTCCTCGCCGGCCCGGTCACGGTTTTCGAGGCCGGCACCTACGCGGGCGACGCCCAGATCGGCAACTTCCCGCCCGGCGACAAGCGCATCCTCAGCTACGCCGTTGACCTGAAAGTCACCGTGGACCCCTCCGCCTCCTCCAGCCGCAGGCTTGTGGCGGCCAGGATCGTCCGCGGCACCCTCACCGTCAGCCACCGCAACGAATTCGTCCAGACCTACGCGGTCAAGAACAAGGCCGAGGACGAGCGAGCCGTCCTCATCGAGCACCCCTTCAGCAACGACCGCAAGCTGATCGAGCCGGCCGAAGCCCTCGAAAAGACCCCCCAAGTCTACCGCTTCGAGGTCAAGGTCCCCGGCACCAAGACAGGCAAGTTCGAGGTCAAGGAGGAGCGAGTGGACACGCAGTCCATCGGCATCCTGCCGAGCAACATCGGCCAGCTCCAGTTCTATGCGGGCAGCGGCGAGATCCCCGAGAAGGTGCGGACGGTTCTTGCCGAGGCGATCAAGCGCAAGAACGCCCTCACCGCCGCCGAACGCGAGCTGAACGAAATCCAGCAACGCATCCAGGCCCTTCGCCGCGAGCAGGACGACATTCGCAAGAACATGGCCGCCCTCGACCGCAACTCCCAGGGCTATCAGCGCTTTGAGAAAAAGCTCCTCGATAGCGAGACCCAGATCGAGACCCTTCAGAAACAGCTCGAGGACAAGCGAGCCGGCGTCAACAAGCTCCGCGCCGACCTTGAGGACTACCTCGGCAAGCTCAACGTCGAGTGAGCCATTCGCAGTCCCGCGTTCATCATTCCCCAAGGGGGCAGGCCCATCCGCCTGCCCCCTTTCTCTTTCCGCGCCTTGAAGCCCCGCCCGCGCGCCCGTCGCGCCGCGATTTGAGCTTGACTTTCCCTTGCCGCCTTGTACACTCACACTTGTCTGCGGCTCGCGAGGAGATGGCGACTGCTGGTTCTCGCCTTCTTCTGGGAGACAAGCCGGTGCGGCCGGGCACACGGCGCAAGCGGGATCGCGGGATACCTTTCTTCGGGGAGCGATTGCCCGAGAGCAGTCGCTCCCCGTTCTTTTTGGGCCGGGGCGGACGCGGCAATCCCCAATCGGCGCGAAAGCGCCGAGCCGGGATCGCGATCGCCTCTGGTTCTTACCATTGGGCCTCGTGACAGGAGAGGAGCGCAGAATGAGGCGGCTCGGCGGATGTGCTGTAGCGATGGTGTTCTACCTCGCGGCTGTTGGTTCTTCCGGGGCAGGCGGGGCCACCTTGCTCGTCCCCTCGGAGGGGTATCCCACCATCCAGTCGGCCATCAACGCGGCGCAGAATGGCGACACGGTGCAGGTGGCCGCGGGCACCTACCTGGAGAACCTCGTCTGGAGCAAGAAGGACATCGCGCTCGTCGGGGCGGGGCCAGAGCAGACGATTGTGGACGGCAACGGAGCCGGCTCGTGCCTGACCATCAGCGGGGGGGTTCCCGCGACCGCGCGCGTCGAGGGGTTCACGTTCACCAATGGGAATGCCCCCATCGGCGGCGGGCTGTATGTGATGAACTCCTCCCCGGCCATCGGGAACAGCGTGATTCGGGGGAACCGCTCGGCGCAATACGGCGGGGGCATGGCCCTCACGAGTTCGGCGTCGGCGGTCACCGGCTGCACCGTCGCCGGCAATGAGTCGTACCAAGGGGGCGGCGTCTTCTCCTGGGGGTCGGGGGTGTCCTGCACGTTTGCGAACTGTGTGATCACAGGGAACAAGGCGACCGCGATTGGCGGCATCGGGTTGAGCGGCGGGCCGCAGGTGCTGAGGGACAGCAGCATTACGGCCAACGAGGCCAGCTATGCCGCCGGGGTCTGCGTGATGAGCAGCACGTCGGTCGCGCAGGTGAGCGGCAACGTCATCTCCGAGAACAGAGCCACCTTGAGCGGCGGCGGAATCTTCTTCATCAGTTGTTCCGTGGCGGTCGTCAACAACGTGATCGCGCGCAACACGGCTCAGGCCGGCGGCGGCATCTATGGGGATTCCTCTTCAGGAACAGTATCCAGCAACCAGATATCGGCGAACGCCGTGTCGGGGACGGGTGGGGGCGTGTTCGTGGCGAAGTGCGGCGCCCTGGCAGTCAGCGAGAACCTCGTGGAGGGCAACGAAGCCGCCGCCACGGGCGGCGGCATGGTCGTCGGCGCCTCGCCCGGCACCGTCACCGGGAACATCGTCATGGGGAACCGGTCCGGTGCAGGTCCCGGCGGCCTCGGCATCCACTGGAGCGGGAACGTGACGGCCTCCGGGAACACGATCATAGGGAACTCCGCATACGGGCTTTCGTCCTCGGGCGGCGGGGTGGCGCTCTTCGGAATGTCCTCGGGCACACTGAGCGACAATATCGTCACAGGCAACACCGCCGGTGTAGGAGGCGGCGTGTACGCTTACAGCTACTGCGGCCCCTGGACGCTCACCAACAACACGATCGCGGGCAACTCGGCCGCCTTCAACACCGGAGGAGTGTACATCTACCATTCTACGACCTTCACCCTCACCGCCAACGCCATCACGGGGAACACTCGCGACGGGCTTTTCTGCTTCGGGACCTCGCCACGGATCGAGGGCAACGAGATCGCGAACAACACCGGCTGCGGGATCCGGCTCACGGTTTGTGGCGTCGGAGAAGCCGAACTCGTCTCAACCCCGACGATCGTGGCCAACACCATCGGCGGCAACGGCCAGTGGGGCATCCTGTGCCAGGACACCGCGCCGGCGAACGCCGCCTCGCTGGAGGCCGACAACACGCTCACCGCCAACGGCAGCGGCCAAGTGTGGCAATGGTGGTACGGGAACGTCAGGGCGCTCCAGCAGGACGGCACCCCGGCCGCCGGCGCCCGCGTGAGCATCTTCAACAACGATGGCGACACGACCCCCGACGGCGGCTCGCCCTTCACCACAAGAGCGGATGGCTACACGGACGACCCCAACCGCATCTATGACTGGGCCCGCATCACCGAGTTTGAGGTCACAAACCAGGGGGTCCGCAGGACCATGACCCCTCAGACCATCCTGGCCACCCTCGGCGCCCTCACGGGCACGACTACCCATAATTGGAGTGGCCGCCGCCAGACCGCGATCGTCGTCCTCGGGGCCAACCGCCCCCCCGTCGCGGATGCAGGCGACGACCAGGAGGTGGAGCAGACCAGCCCCGCGGGCGCCGAGGTGACACTCGACGGCTCCGGGTCCTCCGACCCCGACGACGACGCGCTGACGTATGCGTGGACCTGGCCCGGCGGCTCGGCCACGGGCGTCAACCCCACGATCACCCTGCCCCTCGGCACCACCACGATCACGCTCGTGGTCAATGATGGGCAGGCGGACTCGGAACCCGACACCGTGGCGATCACGGTTCAGGACACCACGCCCCCAACCCTCGTCATCCCCGCCGACATCACGGTCGAGCAGGCGAGCGCGGCCGGCACCGTTGTGGACTATAGCGTTGCAGCCACAGACGTCTGCGACGCCAGCCCGACGGTCGTCTGCACTCCCCCGTCAGGCAGCGTGTTCCCGCTCGGCGTGACGACCGTGACCTGCACGGCGACCGATGGTTCGGGCAATCAGACGGCGAAGTCGTTCACCGTGACCGTTCGCGACACGACGCCGCCGGAGTTGGTGGCGCCCTCCCCCATCGTAGTCGAGCAGGCGACGGCAGACGGGACAAAGGTCGAATGGCAGTGCCTCGCCGCAGACGTGTGCGATGCCGAGGTGGATGTGGTGTGCGAGCCGCCGCCGGGCAACGTGTTCCCGCTTGGGACGACCACCGTCACCTGCACCGCGACCGATGATTCGGGCAATCAGACGGTGAAGACGTTCACCGTGACGGTGAAGGACACGACGCCGCCTGAGATCGAGAGCGCGTGGGCGACGCCGAACGCGCTCTGGTCGCCCAACCACAAGATGGTGGACATTGCGCTCGGCGCGGTGGTGGGCGATGTGTGCGATGCGGCGCCGGGGTGGAAGATCGTGGGCGTGACGTGCAATGAGCCGGTCAACGGCCAAGGCGATGGGAACACGTCGCCCGACTGGGAGATCACGGGCGACCAATCGCTCCGGCTGCGGGCCGAGCGCTCGGGCACCGGCTCGGGCCGCGTCTACACGATCACCATCGAGGCGACCGACACGAGCGGCAATGCCTCGACCGCCACTTGCACCGTCACCGTCCCGCACGATCAGAAGAAGCCGGGCGGGAAGTAGGCGGCGCCTTCTCTTTCCCACCCCGAGGGGGCAGGCCCTTCGCCTGCCCCCTCCCCTACTTATCCCTGACAGCTTGGCCCACAGCAGGGACTACTTCGCCGTCCTGAAGTAGATGTCAATGGCATCGCGACCCAGGCCCCGGGGCGAATCAATGAAGACGTGCTCATAGTACCAACGCTCTGGCTTCAGGCCCGCCGTTCTGATCTCGAGCTTGACCTCGACCTGCTGGCTCGCCTTAGGTCCCAGGGTGCCCTGGGCGGGCGTTGCGGTGATCCAGGGCACGGTGGCCGTTATGGTGTAGGCGGCTGTGCCCGGGCCGAGGTTGGTCATGACGAACGCTCTCTGGGCCGTGGTGCCGACGGGGACTTCCTCGCCGAGGTCGAACTGGCGTGGGCCGGCGCCGTGTTTCTTCTCTTCGTCGCTCTGCTTCAGCTCGAGCTGGGGGCGGTCGGGCGGGTCCTTGGGCCCGCCCGCGAAGAGCACGACGGCGAGGCCGTCCGTGGCGCGTCGGGCCGCCTCGCTCGGCTGGACGAGCCTGGCCCGCACGATGACCGGGTCTATGGCCGGCTCTCCCTGGGGCGCGGTGTAGTGCCCAGCGTCGTCCACTCGGCCGTTCGCGCCGCCGCCATCCACGCTCCAGGAGAGCTTCGCGCCGTCCGCGCCGAGCACGCTCGCCCGGAGCTCGATCTCCTGGCCGGGCCTCGCCTGGACGACGCAGGGGGAGACCTCCACCTGGGGATAATCGGGGACCGTGGTGTACAGGGCGAGGGAGCGCCCGGGCAGTGTGTCCACCAGCTTCTCGCCTTCCAGGATTTTATCGCTGGGGATGACGGTGTGCTGATTGTTGTCGGGGAGGGTGGTGGCGGCGTAGAGGTGGCGGTAGAGGCGCTTCTGGATGGGCGGTGCGAATGCCAGGGTGAATTCCCTTTCGCCCGCCTGGTTGAGGACGACGAGCGAGTAGTCGGCGTCGCGCCGGAAGCAGGCGGCATGGAGGGCGCCGCCCTTGACCGTGGTCTTGAGCACCTTCGAGCGGCGCGGCACGTAGCGGGTGAGGAGGCTCGCGGCGTAGTAGACGGGCCTGGGCTTCTCCATCCAGGGCACCCATCGCCAGACGCCCCACTGGTGGAGGCCGTGGTCGAACTTGTCGCGGGCGTGCGCTCCGCGGCTGAAGGAGGTGAGGTGCTGGTCGGAGAGCCGCCAGCCGCCGATGGCGTAGGCACCCGCGTTCGCCGACGAGATCAGCGCCAGGCCCGCGTTCAGGCCCTGCTCGAACGTGTCGCTGCCGCCGAGGGCGAACTCGGAGAACCAGATCCGCCCGACGCTGCCCGTGGCCGAGGCCCGCGGGCCGAGCAGGCCACTGAGCCGGGTGAGCTTCTCCGTGAGGTCGAAGCGGCCCGAATAGTCGTGGACGGTCGCCACGTCGTACTGGTGTGCCTGGCGGACGCTCTCGGTGCCGCCGCGGTTGTCCTCGACGCCCCAGACCACGTAGTCGTTGCGGATGCCCTCCTTCTCCATGCGGCGGAGGGCGGCGGGGTACATCTGCGGGTAGTTGTACTCGAACTCGTTGCCGAAGGTGACCTGGGTGATGCAGGTGAACTTCCTGACCTCGCGGAGGTAGCGGAGGAGGGCGACGAGGGACTCGGCGTGCTCCTCGGCGTCGCGGATGTCGGGGCGGCCCGTGTAGCGGGCGGCGGGGACGGCGAGCCAGCGGCGGGTCGGCTGGCGGAGCTTCCAACCGAAGTTCAGCCCCACCTCCACGCCCGCCGCCTGGCACATCTCGAGGAAGCGGTAGACCGATTTCATCCTCGGCCCGTTGGCCTCGAAGCCGCTGTAGTCGGGGGCGTAGGCGTGCGGGTCGTCGTTGTCGTTGAGGGGCTCCCACCAGTTGGCCTCGAACCAGGTGCGGGTGCCCTGGAGGCCGATCCTCCGGATCCGTTCGGCCTCGATGGCGAGCCAGGAGTCGTTCATGCCGCGTCGGCCGAGGTTGGGCGAGGTGCTCTCGCGCATGAGCTGGATCGGGTCGTACTCGGCGGCGAAGCTGGCCCACCAGTCGCTCCGCTCGCCGGCGGGGCCGGCATCCACCTCGATCTTCGCCTCCAGAGAGGCAGCGCGGGTGCGCACCAGCGAGGCATCGTCGAACCAGGCCTCGCCCTTGCCGTTCAGGATGAGGTGCATCTGGAGCTCGGTGGCCTCGGCCGGGATTGTGAAGATGGCGGTGAATTCCCGCCAGCCGCCCGGGCCGGGCGCCACGTCGCGGGGCGCATGGACGATGGCGACGCGGCGGCCCCCGCTGAGCATCTCGAGCGCCAGGTACGGCCCCACGCCGCCGGCCACCTCGCCCGCGCGGGCATAGACGCCGGCGCGGTATTCCTCCCCCATGATGGCGGGCCGCCGGAAGGTGAACGACGGATAGGTCTCCCGCGTGCCGTTGGGCGAGACGATGTGGCCGCAGGCGGCGGCGCTTCTCCGCGTGGCCGTGTCGCGCGGAAACGTTGCGCCGGCGGCGCCGCGGAGAAGCCATCCCGTGGGGGTCGCATCGCCCTCCTCGAATCCCGGGTTGGGGATGAGATTGCGCTCGGCGGCGCCCTGCGCGCCGAGCACGGGCGCCGCAAGCGCCACCAGAAACGCCCATGCCTTGAACAGGATACTCATAGAGACTTCGCCTTCCGTTCCGCCTGGACCACGGTCGAGCGACAAGCAGCCCCGATTCTATCTGCCGCCCCGACCTGCTGCAACCTGGCGTTGGGCGTGAGGCCGCGCCCGGGGGGGTTGACAGGAGCGTGCCGGCTCGGTAGCATCGGGGTTCGGAGGGCCCCGAGGAAGTGGATGGGGAGGAAGGAAGTGAGGATGAGGATGAACCGACGCGAGTTCGTGCGGCGGGCCGCGGCGGCGGCTGCGCCGCTCGTGGTGCCCGCCTCGGCCATCGGGGCCGAGGGGCCGCCGCCCAGCCGCCGCATCGGGCTGGGGTTCATCGGCCTCGGGGCGATGGGCTCGGGGCACGTGCGCGGCAAGGCGCTCGGAGGCGAGACCTGCCCCGACGGCTCGAAGGGCGAGGTTGTCTTCGACACTCGACAGGGCGTCGCGGCCCGCTTCATGGTAGAATACAGGGAACAGGGCGTGGATGCATCGGCCCTGAGGCACTGGAGCCCCTTGTGAACCAGCAAGTCAAGAACTGGCTGGATTCCGCAGCCTACGACCTGGAGACGACCGAGCACATGTACCGGACCGGCAGATACGTCCATACCATTTTCATGTGCCACCTTGCCATCGAAAAAGTGCTGAAGGCAAGAGTCCAGGAGGTCACCGGGCAACTCCCGCCGAAGACACACAACCTCCGCTACCTCGTGCAACTCAGCCGGCTCGAAATCCCGGAGGGCATGTTCGAGTTCCTCAGCATGCTGAGCGACGTGAGCATCCCCACGAGGTACCCCGAGGATTTCGGCAAACTCGTCGAGGCCTACAATGGCCCCGTGGCGAGGAGGTACGCAGACAAGACCCGAGAGGTGTTCCAATGGATAAGAGAATCGCTGACACCATAGAGCGCCTCCAGCGGTCCCTGGGGCAGTTGGGCATCCGCGCGGAACGGATCGTCCTCTTCGGCTCACACGCCACGGGGACGGCCGACGAACACAGCGACATTGACCTCGCGGTCATCTCCGGCGATTTCGGGGGCCTGGACATGCTCCAGAGGCTGGAGACCGTCGGTGTGGCTTTTGCCAGAGCGGGAATCATGGGGCCCGTCGAGGCCCTGGCATACACCCCGGAGGAATACCATTCCAGGAAACGAGGCACGTTCGTGGGCGACGAGGTCAAAGCGAAGGGCGTAGCCGTCCTGTGAGCGCCGCCTCGACCTCGACGGCACCAGCGTCCGACAAGCCGCAGGGAAGATGCCGGTGAGTGGAGAAGACAGAGTCTGCGTGAGGCGACGGGACTTTGTCCTGCGGGCCGCGGCGGCGGCCGCGGCGCCACTCGTTGTGCCCGCCTCGGCGCTGGGGGCCGAGGGGGCCGCCGCGCCGAGCCGCCGCATCGGGCTGGGGTTCATCGGCCTCGGGGCGATGGGCTCGGGGCACCTCCGCTGCTGCCTGGCGTATCCCGACGTGCAGATTCTCGCGACCTGCGATGTGGATCGCTGGCGCCGCGAGCGGGCCAAGGCGGCCGTCGAGGAGGCATACGCCGCGCGGCAGGCCGCCGACAAGTGTCAGGCCTGCAACGACCTCCGCGACGTGCTGGACCGCCCCGACATTGACGCGGTGGTCATCGCCACGGGCGACCGCTGGCACGGCCTCGCCACCGTGCTCGCCGCGCAGGCGGGCAAGGACGTCTATTGCGAGAAGCCCATCTCGCTCACCATCGCCGAAGCGCAGGCCATGGTCCAGGCCGTCCGCCGCTACGACCGCGTGTGCCAGATCGGCCTCCAGCAGCGCTCGACCCCCGAGTTCATCCGCGCCTGCCAACTCGTCCGCGCCGGCGCCCTCGGCACCCTCCGCATCGTCTACGTGAACATGGCGGGCACGAGCGCCGACGTGAGCCTGCCCGCCGAGCCCGTGCCCGAGGGCCTGGATTGGGACCTCTGGCTCGGCCCGGCGCCCTGGCGGCCCTACAACCGCCGCTTCCACCCCTACGGCCAGTGGCACGGGGTGGTGCCCTGGCACTTCTGCCGCGACTTCGGCGGCGGGAACCTCACGAGCAACACCGTCCACGCCTTCGACGTCGTGCAGTGGGGCCTGGGGATGGACGCGAGCGGCCCCGTCGAAGTCACGCCACCCGAGACGGGCAAGGTGCCGTTGCTCACCTATCGCTACGCGAGTGGGGTGCTGTGCCAGGTCGTCAACGGGCGGCTGCCGCGGCCGCGCGACTTCGAGCTGAAGGGCTGGGACGAGGCGACGGCGGTGCAGAACTTCGGCGCCGTCTTCGTCGGCGATGGGGGCTGGATCCACGTCGGCCGCGAGGGCTACCTGCGGAGCCAGCCCGAGGAGATCGTCCGCCAGCACCTTCCCCCGCCCGACGGCGCCCATCCCGTCGGGAATCACCACCAGGACTGGTTCCAGTGCATCCGCGCGCGGCGGCGGACGGCGTGCGACGTGGCGGTCGGGGCGCGGTCCACCACGGTCTCGCACCTCGGCTGCATCGCCCACTGGTTGGCGCGGCCGCTCCGTTGGGACCCTGTGCGCGAGGAATTCGTCGGCGACTCCGAGGCGAACCGCTGGCGCTCCCGCCCCATGCGCCAGCCGTGGCAGATCTGAGACGAGCCTTGGGGGTCCAACGAGTTCAGTAAAGTTCCTGCCCCCACCGACCTCGCGTCGGTGGAGCAAGGATTGACAACTACGCAGGGTATCCCTCACCCCCCATCCCCCTCTCCACTTTGGTGGAGAGGGGGCGAGGGGGTGAGGTCTGACGCCGTGGTAGTTGGCAAACATCGCCCCACCGAGACAAGCTCGGTGGAGGCGAGGACCCGGCGAAGTCATGGCACTTGAGCCGGCTGAAGTGTGACCGAGTTCAGTGATCTGTGGCTTGAGGCTTGCCCGGAGACCGATGCTCAACATGAAGCCATTCTTCGTCGCTTGTTGGGCTTATCTCGTCGCCTATGCCGCCTGCGCCATTGTGCGCGTGGTTCGGCGGACGCGCCGCGGGGATCCCTGTCTGCCCGCGAACGCCGTGTCAGCGGAGCGCGCCGCACTGAACCAGGCGGTCACCGGCACATTCGGCAGCGTCATCGTGTACTGCTTCTATCTTGCGATGTCCGCCTGGGTGGTCGGGCTCGAGCCGCTGATCGATCGGATGACCGTGGGGCGCGCTCGATGTCCGCACTTGTTGGCCTTTGGGGTTCTCGTGGCGCTGCCATGCCTCGTGGGCATGATCATCCTCTGGGGCTGGGGCGTCGCCGGCCTCGTGCGGCTCTGCCGCAGACACAAGGCCCTGATGGCTCACCCGCTTGTGTTGCTGAGCGCATTCGTGGCCGCCCTTTGGCTCGGCTGGGTTGCACTTTACGTGGCTCACTGCCGCAGCTAGAATGGCGGCGTGGCTTCTCGTGTGCGTGCTCGCTTGCCTTCTCTCGCTCTTCGGCCTGACGGGCGACTTCTGAGTGGGACAGGGGAGATACGCGTTGGCCCATCTTGGCCGCAAACTGGCGATTCTCGGGATTCTGTTGATGGCGATCACGATGCTGGTGTTCGGGCGGGAGATCGAGCGCGCACTCCAGCCCCGCTGCGTGACTCGCCTGCCGCTCGAGGTCAACAAGAGGCTGACTTCGGATGTCATCGCGGTCGAGCCCGGCCGCGGGTGCCAGGTGGGAGTCGAGCTCGTTGTCTCCGGCTCCTGGAGCTCCGTCCTCAAGGACCTCGTGCGCGGCGAGCCCGAGTACTGGTTCCGCTATCGCTTCCCCCTCTCGCTCTACACGCTCGATGAGGCGGGCGACGTCGCGCTGACGCGCCATGAGAAACTCGTGTGGGACGATGGGACGCGGCGGGTGCGCGACGAGCGGGTGGACGCCTCGGGCGGCCGGGCTCGCGTGCTGCACGTGCTGCCGAAGTTCGAGGCCCCGGCGTCGGGGAAGCTGCGGGTCCGAGCTTTTCTGTCGCCCGACACGGAGTTCGGCGCGACCGCGGAGTCGGCGGAGCTGCGGGTCTACGACAACATCACGCGGCCGCACGATGAGATGGTGATGGCGGCGGCGGCGCTGCTCTTCGGCCCGGCCGTGATGATGCTGGGAGTGGTGCTGGGCATCGCCGGGTGGCTGCGGAGACGGCGCGCCGACGAGGCCGAGGCGGCAGCCCAGGCCATTGAGTCGTGACTTATCCGCGCGTTGGGCGCGTGTTGGCGAGGATGAGTGGATGATTGGATGGGTGGATGGGTGTCAGGCAACCATCCAATCATCCATTCATCCAACCATCCTCTCTGGATGCCTCCAAGGGCCGCGTTGTAGGGAAGCTAGCCAATGAGGGGCATCATCCGCACTGCCCTGGTCCTGCTGGCGATCTGGGCCGTCTACACGGTCGGCCGCTCAATCTACCGAGGCGTGCGGCGGGCGATGGGGCTGCCCGTCGAGGAGCCGGGGCAGGAGCAGCGCCTCTTCCGCCAGGCGGTGATCGGGACGTTTACGAGCCTGATCGTGCCGTTCGCCTACCTGCACCTGGACCCGCAGGAGAGCCGGCCTGCCCTGCTGCTGCTCATGCTGCCGGCCTTCTTCGGCGCGGGGGTGCTGTGGGTGTCGGGCGTGAAGGGGATTGTGGGCCTCTATCGCCGCGAGCCAAGGCTGCTGCTGCACCCCACGGTGTTCCTCACCTGCGTGGCGGCGTCGTTCTCGCTGGGAATGACGGCCCTCGTGGCGGTCACCCTCCTCGGCCGCATCCTGCCGTAGCACCCCAGGGTCCTCCAGCAACCCAAGGGTGCCACGCCCAAGCTTGTTTGGGCGTGCTCTCCCGGAGGATGCGTCAGCGCTTGAGGAGTTGGGCGACCCATTCCTCGAGGGTGAGGTAGCGGCCGGTGTGAATGTCGTAGCGCTGGCCGAGGCGGTCCTCCGTGCCCACGCGTCGCTGCTCGTCGAGGACCGCGTGCAGGATCGCCTCCAGGTCGGCCCTGGCGAGTGCATGGCGGCGTGCGACCTCGCGGACGGCTGCGGTGTTGCGCGAGAGCATGAGCCGCCGGATCATCGCTTCGGCGTCCCGGTTCGGTGCGCGGTCTTCGCTGCGCGTCATCGGTTCCCCTCGGCCATCGGTCGGTGGCGTGTGTGCGTCGTGCGGCCAATAGTATAGCGCAGCGGGCGGAAAATGGAAGTGGGACCGTGGGGTCGCGTGGGCCTTTTTCCCTGGGTTGCCGAAATGCCGGGACAGTGCTGCGCCACACTGGCCCTCGCGTGCGCGCGCGAGCCTCACCCCTCCCCCTCCCCTGCCCGCGACCACGACCGTGGCGTGCGCGACCGCACGCCCTCGCCACCCGCCTGCCCGCAACCCCGCATCGCGTCCCCTTGCAGCCTAGGCGGGGACTCAGGAGTCATAGATATGGGAGTTGCGCTGCACGAACGGGGGAAACCAAGATGACGAACCGCGTGGGCGTTCTGGCGTGGGGCCTGTTTGCGCTGGCAGGCGGCCTTTGCGTGGCCGCCGACCGCGGCGTGCAACTGGATGCGAAGGAGGTGGCGCTGCCCGACCTGTTGCGTCTGCTGGCGGTGCAGGGCGGCCCCACGCTGGCGGTGCACCCCGACGTGGCGGACGAGAAGGTGACCTTTGCGGCCAAGGACATGTCGCCCTGGCCCGCGGTGCGCTGGCTGTGCCGCACGTGCAACCTCATCGTCGCCGAGGCGAAGGACGGGCGCCTGGCCCTCGCCCGCCCGACGCTGGAGGCGTCGGCCGACAAGGAGTACGCGGTCGCCAAGGTGGTGCCGACGCAGGAGGCGGCCGACGCGCTGGTGAGTTTCCTCAAGAAGACGATCTTCGAGCTGCACCCGGGTCGCGTCAGGACCGAGCAGGGCACGCTCGAGCCGGCGTTCGAGGCGACGTGCCAGAACGGCAAGCTCAAAGTCTTCGCCACGCCGATCGTGCAGCGCGAGGTGCTGACGCTGCTGCGCGCGATCGCCAAGGTGCAGCCCAAGCGGGGGTTCGAGGACGTGCGGGTGGCCTATGCGTCCCACGAGCTCGGCTTCCTGGGCCCGCGGCCGACCGGCGTCGGGCCCAAGCTCGTGGGCGAGGTGTCGCTGAGCCTCGCAGACGTCCCCGCGCCGCAGGCCGCCTGGGCGCTCACCTCGGCGGCGAAGACCAGCTTCTACGTGGACCCGTGGGATGAGGGGCTGGGGAAGGCGCGGGTGACGTTCCAGGCCGAGAAGCAGCCGCTGAAGGACATTGCGGAGGCGTTGGCCAAGCAGCTCGGGGCCGAGCGCTGCTGGTACGACGAGGCCTGGGTGTTCGTGCGCAAGGGCCGCCGCCCGCTCTTCGAGGCCATCGTGGCCCGGGCCTACAACACCTCGGGCGCCGGGGGCCGGTGGGGGCGTTTCCCATTCGTCCGCGACCTCTTCCAGGTGACGCGCGACCTGTTGGGCAGGAACCTGCCGTTCGCCATCGAGCGGGCCGACGACCTGCTGCTGGTCTGCGCCCCGCCCGAGGCGCACAAGGCGGCAGAGGACCTTCTGAAGGCGCCGGTGGACGATGGCCCCCCTCGCCACAGGCCGGGGCCCAAGGGGGGCGGCCACAAGGGTCGCTGAGTACTGCTCCACAGAGAAAAGTGTACAGGAACCACGCTCTGCGGCCTTCGTGCTGAAGGCACGTGAGGACGTAGCCGGCGTCCCTGCGGGACGAAGCCCGAGGAAATCCCGCCTCACTATTGCGCGCCTTCCTCCGTGGAGCGGTACTATGGTGTGCGGCGCCGCACACCGGGCCGCGTTCCACGTGCAACGGGGGGGTCGCACGGGGCGGGTCCCGCCGCCACAAGTGCTGTGAGAATAAGACTTAGAAGCTATTCAGCCCTGCCGGGACACTCGCCCAGTTCCGGCTGGACGCCCGTGTGTCCGTAGCGCTGGACCTCTCCCTCGGGGAGAGGTCGCCCGCCTTGGGCGGGCGGGTGAGGGTGCCTCCTGCAGCGGCAGCCGGTGGCCAAGCACCCTCACCCCAACCCTCTCCCCAAGGGAGAGGGAGGGAGGATGGCTCTCTTCGCGCGCAACGGGTGCGGGGGCCTCTGCCACCCCCGAGATGAGGCAGATTGGTGGCACAGGCATCTTGCCTGTGGCGACGGGGCGGCTACCTGGCGGGCGACAGGGCCTCGGGCGGGGCATCCCTGGCGCAGCGGAAGCCGACATTGGCGATGCGGCGCTCGGGCGCCAGGGGCCAGCGGTTGTAGCTGTGGAGGCTCTCGGCGTTGAGGTTCCAGGCGCCGCCCTTGGTCACGCGCTCGGTGCCGGCGGCGGGGCCTGGCGGATTCGCCAGGCGCGGCTCGGCCGGCGGGGGGCCGAACCAGTCGGCGCACCACTCCGCGGCGTTGCCCGCCATGTCCAGGCACCCGCACGGGCTGGCGCCGGCGGGGAAGGAGCCGACGGGGGCTGTGAAGCGGAAGCCGTCGGCGCCCAGGTGCGTGCCGAAGAAGCTGGCGAGATAGCGGAAGCCCTTCTCGGGCGGGGCGCTGCCCCAGGGGTAGGGGCGCCCGTCGGTGCCGCGAGCTGCCTTCTCCCACTCCGCCTCGGTGGGCACGCGCTTGTCCGCCCACTTCGCATACGCATAGGCATCGAACCAGTCCACGCCCACGACGGGTCGGTCGGCCTTCGCCTCACCGAGGTCGGCGTGCGACCACATGGCCGGCACGTGCGACCGCTTCGAGGCCGGCTGGCCGGGGTGCCGCCAGGCCGCGTCGCCCTGCTTCGCCACGGCGGCCAGAAACTTCGCATACTGCGCGTTCGTGACCTCCAGGCGGTCCATGTAGAACGGCGGCAGGGTCACGCGCTTCTCCTGGCCGGGCGGGCCCATGACGAACTCGCCGCCCGGCACGAGCAGCAGCACCGAGTTGTCGGCCGCGCAGCGCATCTCCTTGGGCAGGGCCAGCGCGGCCTCGGTGACCGCCCGCCGCGACCCGCCGCGCGGGCGGAGGCAGCCGGCCGGAATCGTCGTCAGGACCACTGCGGCAACGAGGGCGATCAGGCGGATGCAACGGGCCATGTCGCGGTCTCCATGGGACTCGTCAGGTGAGGCGGGGACAGCAGTTCCTAAGGCTTCTTCTAGCATTTGCGGGGCTATGCTGTCAAGCTCTTTTTCCGCTGACACGCCCCCAGTGTCCGTCTTCGCGTGGCCGTGAGCCTGCTCTCCCCACTCCGCGGGAAGCCAAAGCGGCGACTTCGTCGCCGCTTTGCATGCCAGCGAAGCTGAGGGAGCCAAGGGCGCGTGCGAGATGCACGGGGCGCCGACTCCCAGGGCTTCGCCCTCATCCTTGCCCACGTCTCCAGGGCTGCCGCTCGAAGCAGGCCATCCTGCCCTCACCCCGCTGCGCGGCGAACCAAAGCGGCATCTGCGATGCCGCACTCCATATCCCTCCCGCCTCACAACGGGGTGGATTATGGAGTGCGGCGGCGAAGTCGCCGCTTTGGATTCCGGCGGAGCGGCCAAGGTCGGGCCGGCTTCGGAGTTGTGGGCAAAGATCAGGGCGGGGCCATGGGCTATTGCATGACGCCCTTGCAGGGCAGCGAACCGCGGACAGCGGAAACGGGTGCGTGTAATCTCCTTCGAGACAGGTGGCCGCGTTCTGAGCCTCCGAAGGAGGCGGAGGAATAAAGCCCACGGCGATGCTTTGGGAGCCGTGGGATGGTA
>Ga0307378_10001483_pt1 | contig 38188 bp, 34 predicted proteins | sample UN1MG_FD_202238 | JGI IMG/M metagenome (GOLD analysis project Ga0307378, IMG submission 202238) | Soil microbial communities from Risofladan, Vaasa, Finland - UN-1 | ecosystem: Environmental > Terrestrial > Soil > Coastal area > Acid sulfate soil | place: Finland: Risofladan, Vaasa | collected...
TGAAGACGAGGCGGGTAATCTATGGTTTGGAACATCAGGGGATGGAGTGGTAGTTGTCTCGGCGGATGGCGCCACCATCACGCATATCCCGTTCGAAGTTGATGACAAGTGGATTGACAACATTATGTGTGCCCCTGATGGAATGACGTATGTTGAGACACTGACAGCTATTTATGCCATTAACAGGTGAACCATCTCATTATGCGCCTCGTGCAATTGCACTCGCGTTCGGTGAGGTTCGCGCACCTTGAGTAGATCGGCCTGAGTTGACTTTGGTTCGCGGCATGCACCCACGCGGGTAGCATGGACTTCGCGAGCAACATCGCGTCCTGCGACTGGCAGTTCACGAAGTAGAAATTGGATGACAGCTGAACGAGTACGAGTGCCACCGATCAAGTGCCAGGGTATAAAAACGAAACTGGTCAACTGGATAATGGACAACCTGCCTCAGGAACTTAATGGCGTTTACTTCGAGCCGTTCCTGGGCTCTGGGGTAGTCGGGTTCAATGTGCGACCCAGGAGGGCCTTTCTCTCAGACTCAAATCCTCACATCGTCGCGTTCTACGATCAGGTCGCTAAAGGGCGTATCACACCTGCGCTGGTGTCAGAGTTCTTGAAGACCGAGGGGGGGAAACTCTCCGCGTTCGGGGCGGACTACTACTATGAAGTCAGAGACAGATTCAATGCCGAACACAACCCTCTGGACTTTCTCTTTCTTAGCCGGTCGTGTTTCAACGGTCTTGTGAGATTCAACAGAGACAAATCATATAATGTCCCTTTTGGCCACAAACCGAATAGATTCACCAGGTCATACATAACGAAAATCTGCAATCAGGTGAAATGGACATCTCTGTTGTTGAGGCAGAATGACAGCTGGACAATTGCCTGTATGGAGTTCAAAGAGTCGCTATCCCAGGCTGGACCGGATGATTTTATCTACTGCGATCCCCCTTACGTTGGAAGACACGTGGACTACTTCGATTCTTGGTCCGAGACGGATGAGGTAGAGCTTAACGCAATTCTGAGAGGCTCAGACGCAAGATTTATCCTATCGACTTGGTGCGAGAATAAATACAGAAAGAACAAGTATATTGACATGATTTGGTCAGGATATAGGGTGACGACGAGGCAACACTTCTATTACATAGGGGCTAACGAAACGAACAGAAACTCAATGACTGAGGCACTAGTCCTCAATTTTGAACCAGCGGCCAAAACTCACTTGCTGAGAGAACAAGGCCAGCTAGCCCTCTTTAAGGCCACCGCAAGACCGCAGGAAACGACATAGAGCTTGGACCCAAGTGTGCCAGCGATGGCGGTCTCTTGACTGAAGTGCTCGCAGAGGCTACCGGGCAGCGATCGAGACAATCCGTCCCTTCACATAGCGCGTGCCCTTAAGCTGCTTGCCCGCCGTGTGCTTCTGGACGTTCTCATCCGCGAGTGCCAGCTCAAGTATTTCTTGCTCTGAGAGGTCGCTTTCTACCTCGAGCCTTGCTCGGACCTTGCCATTCACCTGCACGGGAACGGTAATCATCTTCGCCTTAATCAGCGACTCCTGAAACTCGGGGAACCTCGCGTCGAAAACGCTCTCGGTATGCCCCAGCTGCTCAAAAAGCTCCTCCGCCAGGTGAGGCGCAAGCGGCGCGAGAAGAAGGACAAACGTCTCAACCGCCTCGCGATTCGTGTAGGCCTCCGACCTTGTAAGCGCTGTCTGAAGCTCCATCAGCGCCGCCAGCGCCGTGTTGAAATGGAAGCGCTCGATGTCCCTTCGGACTTGCCTGATGGTGCGGTGGATGGTGCGGAGCATATCATCATCCAGATCGGATTCCTCTTCGCCGGACTCTCGCGATTCAAGGTGCTTCTGCACGAGGTTCCAGACTTTCTGTAAGAACCTGGGGATGCCGACGAGGCAGCTTTCCGACCACTCGCCGCCCTCGCGGAACGGGCCCATGAAGAACAGGGCAAGCCGCAGGACGTCGGAGCCGTGGCTATTGATCGCGTCGTCGGGATTGATGATGTTGCCGGCGGACTTGCTCATCCTGGTGCCGCCCAAGGTTATCATGCCCTGATGGCGCAGCCGCAGAGCAGGCTCGTCGAAATACAGGTAGCCCAGGTCATAAAGAACCTTCGTTATGAACCTGAAGTAGAGCAGGTGGCCGACCGTGTGCTCTGGCCCGCCCGTGTATTGATCGACGGGCAGCCAGCGCCTCGTGAGTGCGGGATCGAACGGGGCCTCGTCGTTCTGCGCCGACGGGTAACGCAGATGATACCAGGCTGAACAGACGAATGTGTCCAAGGTGTCAGGTTCCCGTTTGGCCGGGCCGTGGCACTTGGGGCAAAGCGTGTTGATGAATTCCGGCGATCGATTAAGAGGCGACCTACCGGAGCCATCAGGCTCGAAGTTGGCTACCTCAGGCAGCTGCACAGGCAGGTCGCTTTCGGGAACCGGAACATCGCCGCATTTGTCGCAGTAGATGACCGGGATTGGGGCGCCCCAGTAGCGCTGCCGCGAGATGAGCCAGTCCCGCATCTTGTATTGGACCTTGAACTCGGCAGCCCCTCTGGATGCCAGCTCCCCCACGATCGCTTTCTTGAAGGCCGCCGAATGCATCCCGTCGTACTTGCCGGAGCTCACCATCGTCCCCTCGCCGATGTATGCCGCGGCAAGTGGCTGTCCCGCCTCCTTGCCCGGAGCCAGAACAACCTCGCGGATCGGTAGGCCAAACTTGCTTGCGAACTCAAAGTCCCGCTCATCGTGCGCTGGGACCGCCATCACAGCCCCCGAACCATACGTCGCCAGGACGTAGTCGGCGGTCCAGATCGGTATCCTCTCGCCGTTGACAGGATTGATGGCATAAGCCCCCAGAAAAACTCCGGTCTTCTCCTTGTCGAGATGGACTCGCTCCAGCTCGCTCTTCCTGGCTGCCTGCTTGATGTATTGCTCGACCTCAGCCGCCCGGCTGGGCTCAGCAAGCCGCAGGACCTCCGGATGCTCGGGAGCCAAAACCATATACGTCGCCCCGAAGAGCGTGTCGGGCCTCGTCGTGAACACCCTCACCCTCACGTCCTTGCCATCTACTTCAAAAGCAACGTCCGCGCCCTCACTCCTACCGATCCAGTTGCGCTGCATCAGCCTGGTTGTCTCCGGCCAGTCAACGTTGTCGAGATCGTTTATCAGCCGCTCGGCATAATCCGTAATCTTGAAGAACCACTGGAGCATATTGCGCTTTACGACTGGCGAGCCGCACCGTTCGCACTGACCGCCCACAACCTGCTCGTTGGCGAGAACGGTGAGACACGAATCGCACCAGTTGACGGGCGCCTCTTTCCTGTACGCGAGCCCGTTCTTGTAAAGCTGGAGAAACAGCCACTGCGTCCAGCGGTAATACTCGGGACTACTGGTGTTGACCTCCTTAGTCCAGTCGAACATCGCCCCGAGCATGCGGAGCTGCCTCCTGATGAACTCGACGTTGGATCGCGTCGAGACAGCGGGATGCACGTTGTGCTTGATGGCGTAGTTTTCTGCCGGAAGCCCAAAAGCGTCGTAGCCTATCGGCTGGAACACGTTGAAGCCGCATAAGCGCTTGAACCGCCCGTAGGTGTCGCAACCGGAGTAGCAGTAGGCGTGGCCCATGTGCATCTTCGCGCCCGACGGGTATATGAACATCGTCAGATTGTAGAACTTCGGCTTCTCGGAGTTCAGGTCGGTCTCATAGAGGCCCGTCTGCTCCCACCGGGCCCGCCACTTCTTCTCTAGCTCTACTTGGTTGTACTTCCTGTTAGCCAAATCCCGCGTGTCCTGTTGGTTATGCTGGTTAAACAAATCCCCGCAAAGCGTCCTATATGCTGTGCTTCGCGGCTATCGGGACGCAGATATGCTGGAATAACTATCGTGTAACGTCGAACGGATGAAGTCTCACCGCAGACCCAACCGGTGCCCAACGCCGACAACGATGGCCGCTACTTCTTCTCCTTCGGAACAGTTCTCCCTATCGGCAGAACGTCCTCCAGGCTCGTATGAGGCCTGGGGATTACGTGCACCGCTACCAGCTCGCCGACCCGCTTTGCCGCCTCGGCCCCGGCGTCGGTCGCCGCCTTAACGGCTGCAACATCGCCCCTAACAAGCGCCGTAACGTAACCGCCGCCTATCTTCTCATAAGTAACCAGCTTCACGTTCGCCGCCTTGACCATAGCATCAGACGCCTCGATCATCGCCACCAGACCCTTAGTCTCTATCATTCCAAGCGCTTCGCCATACATCCTAATGCGTGCTCCTTTACTTCTTACGAGACCCTAATGAGTGCCCTTTTACTTGTTACGAAATGCGTTCCCGCTATTGACTATTGTAGCTTTGCAAACTCTTCCTTTATAGCCGAAACCAACTCAGCCACTCGTTCGTCCGAGGCAGCTCCTGCGACGGTTAGCTCGCTTGGGATGACCGTGCTTTGGCCAGGCTCTCCCTCAGACATAGAAGTCCCGAGCGAACATGATGCATCATCACACGTCTTGCACGCAAGCGCCGGCAGCCGTCCACCAGAAGCCCGCTGGACCTGGCTGATCTCTTGCACCTGCCTCGGAGTTAATAGCCTCTCCCCACCCAGCAGGCGGGCTACGAGCGATATGCTCGCCAAATGCTCAATCCGCTCCATGCCATAGTGCGCGGCGAAGATGTCCCTGCCGACCGTTACAGCGCCATGATTCGCGAGCAGGACCGCATCGCAGAGCCGGACCTTCTCCGCGACCGCGTCCGCTAGCTCCTGCGTTGACGGAGCGGCGAAAGCGGCTATGGGGATAGCGCCGAGCGTCATCACAACCTCAGCCAGAACGCACTTATCCAGCGCGATGCCCGCGACCGCAAAGCCCGTGCAAATCGGCGGGTGGGCGTGGTCAACGGCCATGACGTCAGGCCTCGTGCGATAGATACCAAAGTGCATTCTGATCTCCGATGACGGCGCAAGCTGCCCCTCAAGCTTCTCACCCGAAAGGCTCATCTTGACCAACTCGTCCTCTCGAATGAAGCCCTTGCTGCGGCCAGTAGGCGTCGCCAAAATGACATCGTCCCCAATGCGAACGCTGATGTTCCCATCGTTGGCCGCCACAAAACCCCGCAAGTATGTCCTTCGGCCTACTTCGACAATCGCCGTCCTGGCAAGCGACTCCGGCAGATACCGACCCGAATAAGCCCCTACCAACGATTCTATTGCTTCCTGCATCGCCTCATCTCTCAACGCACCCGAATCCAACGGCCATCAATGTACATGTAAGACGGCTGACGTGTCAAGATTGGCGGGGCTGAAGACTGCGCCCCGACCCGCGAGAGCACCCTGGCCCTATGGCCCGAGCTTGTAAGTCTAGCTGTGCGAAGGTAGAGTCCTCCCAACAATTGGAGAGAATGAAACAGATGCACAGACAGCGATATATGTCAGTATTGTGGCTCGTCCTGCTTGCCGGGATAGGCCTTTTTTGGTGCTCTCAGAGCGGCTCGGCGCAGGGCCAAGAGGGTCCAGCTGCGGCCGACTCCGCTACCACCGATACCAGTGGGGCATCTCTAATGTGCCCCGCGGGGATGGTCTTGGTTCGCACGCTCAAGCTGCAAAACGAGAAACAGCTTGACGCGTTCTGCATCGATATACTTGAGTATCCAAACGTCTCGGGCAGCATGCCTGCGCACGGCATAACCTGGATTGAGGCCGAGGCGATGTGCTTTAAGGAGGGCAAGCGGCTCTGCAAACCGGCGGAATGGCAAGCGGCGTGCTCTGGCCCCCTCGGGCTCTTGTATCCCTACGGGAACACCTATCAGCAGGACAGGTGCAATACCGAGGGAGAGTGGATGATGAACGGGAGCAAGGTGGTAGTATCGGGCGCCTTTCCCGGCTGCATGAGCGGCTATGGAGTGGTTGATATGAGCGGCAACATCTCGGAATGGACTGCTGGCGAGGGAGATAAGGCCAGGATTTACGGCGGCAGTTTCTTGAGCGGTCGCTACTCGAGCTGCACGAGCTTCTACACGCTCACTAAGACGCGTAGATACGTCTTCAACGGGGTCCGTTGTTGCATGAAACCGGCAGCCGGCGAGCCCGCCAGCCCGCGCTAGATATGCAGAGACATTACGGCAGACTAGTCGCGTCGCTTACCGTTACGGTTGCGACGTTTTTCGGGGCGGGCGTTATCGTCGCGATGCTCTACGTTGGGCCACAGATAACCGCGCCAGGTCGTCCCAATCCGCTTGTGGTGCATGATTATTCGTTTACCGATGTGGCCCTGATGGGAATCCTTTTCGGCCTTGTCTCTGCTATCGTCTGCCTCACAGTGCTTATCCCGATCACGAGGCATGATAAGCGCCGGTGCATCGCGCTGAGCAAGAGCCTCAACGTTCCACTTGGTCAGGTGTTTTTCTTGACGCAATCGTGCGTGGTGCGAAAACCTTGGGCCACGCGGCAAGATGCGTTTGACGAGTCGCTGGCGGCGCTGAAATCGTTGCGGGTCTGGCTCAAGGTCCAAGACGCGAAGATAGGCTGCATCGAGGCATACACTCGCCCTCTGTTCGCATCAAGAGTAACCGTCAAGACCGACGAGGTCGATGGGGACTGGTTAGTAACTGCGGTCTCAACTCCGGTCTCCGGCCTTCTGATACTCGACTTCGGGCGCAATTTCGAGATTGTCAATCAGTTCAGGCAAGCGCTCGCCTCCGACTGAATCTCCGCGGCGGCCACGGCGCTGGGCACTACGGCTGGGCGACCATAGCTCTTTTCTCCTGTGAGTATAACCGGCCGGCTCGCACCCGAGGCGCAGCCCGCTTTCAACCAGCCGGCAAGGGGTCTGCAATAGCAAGTTTGGCCTGCTTCGTATCGGTGGCGTTCACCAATCGTTCTACGGCCAGTTGGCAGTAATCGGGATCGATCTCGATGCCGATGCCTCGTCTGCCCGTTGCAGCGCAGGCCAGCAGCGTCGAGCCGCTCCCCATGAATGGATCAAGGACCACGTCGCCGACGAAACTGAAGAGCTTTATGCACCTTCTCGGCAGCTCCACGGGGAATGGCGCTGGATGACCCACGCGCCGCTTGCTCTCGCCGGAGAACGTCCAGACGCCAAGTGTCCAGTCCATGAAGTCCTGCCTTTCGATGTCGGATATGCCTGACCCGCTCGTCTTCTTCCACGAGTCCTTGTAGAGAATCGCTATCATCTCGACTGGGGCAATCACATAGGGCGCGCTGGCTGAAAGCCAGGAACCCCAGGCCGTGCGCCTCGAGATATTCTGCTCATTCCAAACAACTGTGGAGTGATACTTGAGGCCCACGTCCTTTGCGATGCCCAAGATGTCAGCATAGACGCTCTGCTGTCCGCCCTTGTTCTTGTCAAGCGGGATGTTCAGGCAGAAGCGACCATCCTCCTTGAGCACCGCCAACGCCTTCTCGAGCCATTTGCGGGTGAAATCGAGATATGAGGCGTAGGAAGTTCTGTCGTCGTAGGAGCTGTAGTCGATCTTGACGTTATATGGCGGTGAGGTGACGATCAGGTCAATTGAGTCATCCGGGATACAGTCCGACTCGACGAAATCATCGTTGAAAATACGGATGTTCTCATATCTGAAGAACGGCATTTCCCAATTCCCTAATCATCTCTTCGGGGTGTTCTGACAAGCGAAGAATCCACTGAGCATAGTATCACCCGTGGCCCCAGAGCTGCAACTCGTCAGGCAACGAGGGCAGCAGCTGTTCAGGAGTGGGTCGGGACGTGGCTTGCCCAATGTTTCATGGGCATTTCTTCTTTCGTTTGGCGCTTAATCTATAGGGCGCATTATTGGCGTCTTCCTGCTCTAATAGGCCACATACGTCCGCTACCACTTGCAGAACTTCACATACACGACTAGTAACTGAAACGTTTGAGGCGGCTTTCCCTCGGTGGTATCTTCAAATCATTGAAGGAACCTACGGGAATGTGAAAGCGCGAATCAAGGATTAGCCCTGAAAGGGTTTGCCCGCCATAGCTGGGCAGCGGCGGAGTGAAAAAAAGGAGGGCCTTGAAAAATGAGCCCAAAGAAGAAAACAAAGACGAAGCCAAAGCCAATAGACATCAAGCTGACGCTTGAGAACTTCGGCCCCCTCCGAAAGGCCGAGATCGACCTGAAGCCGATGACCATCTTCATCGGCCCGAACAACTCGGGGAAGAGCTATGCCGCGATGATGTTCTACTCGCTGTTCAATTCGGACTGGCGAGCTGATCTTGGGTCCCGCAATTTCCAATGGTTCATGCAGCATCTCCCCTGCCGAGAAGAGCTCGGGAAGGTCCTTGACCGGGATGGATCCCTTCTGGAGAACAACACACCGAACGTGGGTAAGGAGAACATGAGAAAGGTTGCTCAAAGCGTTTTTGAGGGCCTATCACTTAATGCGTTCTTTGAAGAAATCACTGGTTGCTTTGGTGCAACGCTGGGAGAATTGAGAAGGAAACCTCGAAGAGGATTTACTGCCCGTATTGGATTCGGCTCTTCTACTATATCTCTCAAAGCTAACGAGAAGAACATAGAGGTCAGCGAGTTCCAGCCCGGGGACTATGAAATCGGAGACAGTTTCCCCATCACGCTACCGTTCTTCGGTCCAAGCCTGATGTCGGATAAGGTTCTGCGCCGAGAAGGCGAGCTTGCAGCATTGGCTCAGTCGATCGCATTGCACGCTTTGGAGCCGCTCTATTCCAAGGTGGTGCAGCGTTGCTTCTATCTTCCGGCGCCTCGCTGTGGCTTAATGCAGACCCACAGACCCTTCACAGAGGCGACTCTTCAACAAATGAACTACACCCCTTCCGGACGCGCGAGCTTATCAACTCTCACGAAGCCGATATCGGATTTCCTCAAGATCACAGGGACATTCCCGCGATTTGAACTTGGCCCATTAGTTGACCTAGAGCGTGCGATGACACTGGAGATGATTGATGGCTACGTCGGAGCTGAACGGTTCAACAATCAGCCTCGCCCGCATTTCTGGTATCAGTTACTTGATGAGCGGAAGATGGAGCTCTACAGAGCATCTTCGACGGTCTCGGAGCTGGCGCCTCTTCTCCTATACCTAAGATATTTAATTGCGCCCGGCGACGTCCTCATCATCGACGAGCCGGAGGCTCATCTGCATCCCGAGAATCAGCGGATACTCGCCAAATACTTGGTGAGGCTCGTCCGTGAAGGCGTCAACCTGATCATCACCACGCATAGCGACTACCTGTTCGGCCATATCAACAATTACATTCTATGGGGCAAGGTCAGAGAGAAGCGGCTCAAGGAGAAGTCGAGTGATCTGCCTGAGGATTATCTTAATCCCGAAGAGGTCGGCGCTTACCTATTCAAGCGAGATAAGAGGATCAAAACAGGTGTGGCCTATCGAACGGAAGCACTGCATTGCAGGGAGAAAATGACTGAGGATGGCCTGCCAGAAGAGATGTTCATTGAAGCAAATGACGATCTCTATGAAGACCTAAGTGATGCTCGCATCGCCCTGGCAAAAGAGTAGCTGGCCTTGGGTGCGCGATTCTCATTCGTCAATTGGATATGGAATAGCCAGTCTCATCTGACAAGGGAGGGTTGTCACGAGAAGGAATCAAAATGCACGTTGGTAATCGATGTTGACCATGATCACGTTGTATTAAACGGGAACATCCTGGCCCGGGACGACTACCCAGTGTGCGACTGTCTAATTTTCCTTGAGCGATCGGAACTCAGCGTGACTGTCGCTGAATGCAAAAGGAAAATCCGGGACGCGGGGCACGCGTTGAAGCAGTTGTCCAATGGTTGGGAGGAGGCCAAGAAGATACTTGCTGAATGTGACAGGCGCCCCAGGCGTCTCAAATGCTATGCCGTCATACTCACGAATCACTGGAATAGAAGCGCAGACCAGAAAAAGGCGCAAAAGGCAACCATACAAATGGGGGCGAAGCGCCGGGTTATGCTTGGGAAGTGTGGGGCCAGTTTGTCCGCGCTCGTTCCAGATCTATGAACACGCTCCCAATGAAGCTCTCTCACTCCTCCCCCATCAGCAGCATCAGCGCGAGCGCGTTCTTGGCGGCCTGGCCGAGGTGGCAGTTGTTGAACAGGACGAATATCTTGCGCGCGTTTCGGGACATGTGCTTGAGGCGCTCGGCCCAGTCGTTGAGCTCCTCGTCGCTGTAGGAGTAGTCGTATCGCAGCGCAGCTCCCTCCCACCAGTGCTCGGCGTTGCGCCCGTGGAGGCGCACGTAACCGATGCTGTCGGAGGTGGTAATGTCCTGCGGCGGCAGAAGGTTTTTTAACTTCGGCTCATCGACGCAGCAATAGACCAGCTGCTCTTGCCGGAACAAGTCGTAGGTCTCGTCGCGCAGCCAGCTTGAGTGCCTGAACTCAATTACGAGCGGAACTGGCGGGAGTCTGTCCCGCATCGTTCTGATGTAGTCGATATTCACGGGCGAGAATCGGAACGACCAGGGGAACTGCGACAACAGGGCAGAGAGCTGGCCGGCGTCGAGCAGCGGCGAGCCAAAGCGGCGTCAAGCCGCCGCACTCCAGAGCACCCATCGGGTGCAACAGCTGTCAATCTCATTTAGGGGACTCGCGGCGTAGGCTTTCGAGCAAGCGCGAGGCGAGCATCTCGCGGGTCAGGGCGGGCACGGAGAAGGCTGCTACTACGGCCTTCTTACCAGAGCCTTGATCAGACGCCTCGGCGAGAACAGGATGTTGACCGTCTGGTAGCAGGGGTGGAAGCAGGTGCAGCGGTTGGCGCGGATTGCGCTAACCTGCTTGCGGAAAGGCTCAGATGCGATCGTTGTGCGGTAATCGAGGTTGAAGTCGCGGATGTTTCCGACTGTTGGCAGGACCTCGCAAGATGCGACGTCTCCGCGCGGGTAGAGCACCAGCGTCATTCTGCCGGCGAGGCATTTTGTGATGCGCTCGCCCCTGACAAGCCTGGGCAGCATCGTGAAGTATTCGGTCTGCACGGCCTTGCTCACCCTGGCAAGATGGGGCGCGTGCTCGTTCAGCGCGCTGTAGCCTCTTGAGCGTCCAAGCACCCGGAACGAATCTTCAACGACGCTATCGACGTCATAGTGGGCGGGGAACTCCTGCCTCCAGTTGGAGAAGTGGCCCCGCTCGATGTCAATTATGTGAAGGTCTGTGTCCAGCCCACGAACGAACTCTATCACGTCCTTTATCTGTCCGACGTTGTCGTCCGAGACGACCGTCTCGACCTTGAGCGACAGCCGAGGCTCCTTCTCTCTCAATTCCTTCAGCGATTCGAGGACTGAGATGACCTTGTCGAAGGCGCCGGGGACGCCCCGCATATCGTCGTGCAGCTTGCCGATAGCGTCGAGGGAGAGGACGATCGAGATGCTCGATTGGGGGCAGGCCTTGAGCAGTTCGGGGGCCATATCAAGCACCTTCTGGTCAGCGATCGCGTTTGTCGGGACTGTAATGTGCTTGACGGCGTTGCGCCTCGCGAAGGCAGCCAGTATCTCGGGCAGATCATCGCGCAGAAAAGGCTCGCCACCTGAGACCATCAGCCACTCGAACCTCGGCATGCTCCGGCTGAAGCGCTCGACCTCAGCGAGCGAGAGCTCCTCATCGAGCCGCTGGTTCAGGTTATTCAGGTTGAAGCAGAACTTGCACCTTGCGTTGCACCTGAACGTAACGTGAAAGATCACCTGAAACAGGCGCCTCAGAGCATAAGTCCTAGCGTTCGAGAGAAGGCTAATAATCGCATTCCTTTCCAGCGCCGTAGCGTGCCGCTCAACCAGTCTCTCGTCAAGAAAGAACTTGGAGATGCTCCGGTCAATTGAACCCAGAGCACGAAATCTGTATATTCAGACGCATGAGAGGTGTAGTGAAGTTTTATGAATAAACTGCTCGGCAATGTTCTCGGCGGGCTGTTGAGTTTGTTTTCCCCGAACGCGGGGAAGCACAAAGAGTCGCCCGAGCGCGTCCTTATCGTCAAGACACATGCCATCGGCGACCTGCTAATGGTGACGCCGAGCATCGCTGCGCTTAGACGACTTTTCCCCGAGTCGCATCTTGCCGTTCTGACGGGCCGGTGGTCAGCCGATGTCCTTCGTGGCAACCCGGATGTGGATGAGGTCATCGAGTTTCCGGACGAGTTGCTCTTTCGCCACAGCGTTCTGGGCCTACTGCGACTCGCTCAAAAGGTTCGCGCGATGAGGTTTGATCTCGCGGCCATATTCCAATCGTCGGGAGCGGTTCAGGCGTTGATAGCACTTGCTGGCGTGCCAACACGCATCGGGTTCGACCTCAACGGCTCTGGTTTCTCGCTGACCACGAGATTGGCGTGGAGCCCTAACTCAGACCGGTTCATTGGCGACAATTATATGGATTTGCCGCGGGAGCTTGGCTTCGCTGATGCGCCGCCTGCAAGCGTTCTTGCTCTCTCCGAAGTTGAACGGCAGGCGGCCTTCAAGAGACATGTCGAACAGTATGCCAATCGAGGCAAGATGCTGATAGCAATCTGCCCAGGCGGAGGTAAAAACCCGCGGGATGAGGTGAACGCGAAGCGCTGGCCAGCGGACCGGTTTGCGCAGGTTGCGCTCAAGCTCGCCCAGAGGTTCAGGGCAAGGGTCCTCGTCTTGGGAGGGGCGGACGACGAGGCTGCGGTCAGTGCAGTAATGGACCGCATCCCCTTTAAGGGCATCAGGCCAGATCGCACCACGCTTAGGGAGCTTGCGTGCCTCATCTCGTTCTGCTCGCTTGTCGTTACGAACGATTCGGCGCCGGTGCATATCGCCGCGGCACTCAAAGTGCCCTGCGTTGCTGTCTATGGCCCCACCAACCCGCTCGCTGTCGGCCCTCCAGTCGATACACATTACGTTGTCAAGAGCGAAGTAGAATGCAGCCCTTGCTACTCGAACGAGAGGTTTCCGGGCTGCTGCGATAGCTCTGTCTGCATGAAGGACATTGCTGTCGAGGCGGTGCTGAATCAGGCGTTGAGCGCGCTTCAAGCAAGAAGATTGTGTTATGATGCAAAATAAGAGCGATAAGGTGAAAATGCTCACACTTCTGGCCATTAGCCTCGCCATATATGCTTTTCACAGCTCGTCGCTGATCGACTACGCCTACGACGACGCCTTCATCTCGTTCCGCTACGCCGAGAACCTCGCCAATGGACATGGGCTTGTCTATAACATCGGCGAGCGAGTGGAGGGCTACACCAATTTTTTGTGGACAGTAATGCTCGCGGGCGCCATCAAGCTTGGCGCAGACCCGCTTGTGCTTGCGAAGATTCTCGGTGTGGTCTTCGCACTTGCCACAATGTTTCTAATCATTCCATTCTCGGCACTTGCAACAGGCCGAACAGGTTGGCCGAGCGCTTTGCCGACTCTGTTTTTGGCGTGTTCGGGCCCGTTCGTTGCGTGGGCGCAGTGGGGCCTTGAGGGAGGCATGTTCACGTTTTTTACCACGCTGGGCCTCTTTCTGTTCCTCAAGGCGCTGACAGACGGCATAAGCTTCGCCTACTGCTCGCTGGCATTCGTGATAGCAGCGCTCACTCGGCCGGAGGGCATCATCTTCTTCGGTGTATCTTTCATCTACTATTTGCTGCTTGTCAGGCAAGCAAACAGGCTCAGGGCTGAGCGCAATGAGCAGGAAAGAGGCGCAAGCCCGAAGGCTGTGACCAAATCAAGTCCAGCCCGCCTCGCTGACCTCGCCAGCGCCGTCCGTCTCAACCTCTTCCCAATTCGCATCGCCCAGCTGGCGACGCCATTCGCTATCATCTATGGAATCTACTACGGCTGGCGCTTCTCCTACTATGGCTGCCCGTTCCCGAACACGTATTATGTCCGGATGGCTGGCACTCTCGGGGCATACCTCCAGCAGTGGGTCCGAGGCCTCAAATACATATCAGACTTCCTATGGAGCGGTGGCGGTGTGGTGGTCCTTGTCCTTGTGGCCCTCCTTTGGATCACGTTTCGCCCGGCGAGGCGCTCGCCGTTGAGTTTTCTGTCGATCTTCTGCGTGGTCCCAATAGTGTATTCGATGCACGTTGGGGGTGATTCGAAACATTTCCACAGGCTGCTCATGCCCTATCTGCCGCTTCTCTATGTCTTGGTCGCAGAATCGCTTTTGGGAGTGTTCCGCCTTGTTGTCCAAGTGAAGTCGAACCTGCGGATGAGGTCCGTGGGCAGGATGGTCTTCGTAGCGTTTGTGGCCGGGTTGATCTTGTACACGTATTATTTCCCGACGCTGCTCTTTTTTGCTGAGGGCAAGCCGACCTTTCCCACATGGAGCTTGCTGCGAGGCAGGACACCATCTTATGAGGCGGTCAAGGGCTATGAGTGGCAGAAGCGGTTGGTCGGCGAGTGGCTCCGAAAGCACGCTCCTAAGGGGACGACGATAGCCACCACGGTTGCCGGGGTTACGCCCTATTACTCGAAGCTCTACACCTACGACATGCTCGGCGTTACGAATGAGCATATCGCCCACACCGAGCCGCAGCCAAACCGAATCGTCTCAGTTGACGTGAAGGCCACGTTTCCCGACCGGCCACCCGGCCTGGTCAAGAACTTCCTGATAACCAGCCACCTGAAGAGCGACAACGAGTATATAATTCGCGAGAACCCCACCCTGGTCATCGAGGGTTACGATATTGCATTCAGAAAGGCTGGCTACAAGAGGTTCCGCATGCCGGCCGACGGGTTTGTTCAATACTATTTCGCCAAACGTCCGGTTCGATTCTTGCCGTAACTTGCAGGCGATCGTTTGCCGGGACGATGCTTCGGCTGGCGGCCACGGCTTCTCGCGTCAATGCCCTTGCGGGAATTTGCAGCCGCTGACAAGCCCATGAAATAAGAGCGGCGCCCAGAACCAGTCCAAGGCTAAATTGGAGGAACTTCTCCGGGCGGAGAGTTTGACACCTGGAATGGCAGTTTCTAATATCGAGCGATCAATGATCCAGATTAAAACTACTGAGAGTATTCGGTCTTGCGCAGCCAGAGTCGGTGGCAGTAGCGCCAAGAGGGTGCTTTGTGCGCTGTTCTGCGCTCTTTTGGCTGTAACTGCCACTCTCGCGTCGGCGAACATATCAGTCAGTGCATCTGCCGACAAGGATGAGGTCCGGCTTGGCGAGCAATTCGGGCTCGTGGTCAGTGTGACGCACGGTCCTGGCTACAAGGTGAGCGACCCGGAAGTTGGCAAGATGCTTGGCGATTTCGCCGTTGTGAGTAGGTCCAAGCAAGAGGGAAGAGGTCGTCCTGCAACGACCGAGTATGGTTACACGATCGCAGGTTTCAGGCTCAGTCGTGCCACGATTGCCACGGTGGCTGTCCGATACACCGACCCCGAAGGCCGGGCGGGGAGGCTTGAGACGAGCGCTATTGGCATGAAGATGGTGAGCACAGTGCCGCCCGGCGAGACGGAGACAAAGGACATCCGAGGCATGGTCGAGATCGAGCCTCGAATGTCGCTTTGGCTGAAGATTCTCATCGGTCTAGTGGCGGGCGCACTGGCAGGCGTGATCGCCTGGTGGCTGGTCAAGAGAAAGCGAAAGCGAGAGCTTCAGAGGCCTGTTCCAAAACCGCTGCCGGCCTCAGTTGTGGCGCTTGCTGAGCTCGATAAGCTGACCAAGAGCGACCTTCTGTTCCTCAAGAAACACAAGGAGTTCTACTTCATGCTCTCTGAGATACTCCGCCGTTTCCTTTCTGGAAGGCTCAGGTTCCCAGCGCAGGACATGACGACCAGCGAGATCGAGTTCGTGATGAGGGACGAGCCGATCTCATCAGAGTTCACGTCGGCGATTCTCGAGCTGTTGAACTTTTCGGACATGGTCAAGTTCGCAAAGCTTATACCTTCTGACCCAAAAAACGATGAGATCATTGAGAAGGCTAGGCGAGCGATTGAGCTTGGCCGGGAACCGCTGTTCGGGCTGGACGCGGAATCACTTCCGCAGCCCGAAGCTTCGGGACATGACTTTGAGGGCAAAGAGGCTAGCAGTGCACAGTAAGAAGCTTCGCGTCGCGTTCTTGTGGCACTTCCATCAACCGATATACAAGGATTTTCTCGCGGACGAATACGTTATGCCCTGGGTCAGGCTCCATGCCCTCAAAGATTACTACGATATGGGCGCAATCATGGCCAGTGTGGACGGCGCTAAGGCGACGTTCAACTTCGTGGGCTCCCTCCTTTTGCAGCTCAATGATTACGCCAACGACCGGGCCAATGACGTCTTTCTGCGACTCACCGCGAAGCCAGCCGACTCGCTTGACGAGACCGAGCGCCAGTTCCTGCTCGAGAACTTCTTCTCGATCAGCAACAAGATAATCGCCAGCTATGCCCGATATTCTGAACTCCTGACGAGGCGCAACGCCGCGCTGCGAGGACAACGCGCTGGCTCGGCCTTCGACAACAGCGATTTTTTGGACCTCCAGGTATTGTTCAATCTCGCCTGGAGCGGAAACACACTGAGGCGAGAAAGCCAGGTGGTGAAGGCCCTTGAGGATAAGGGCCGCGGGTTCACTGAAGATGAGAAGCTCGCTCTACTTGAGGCGCAGCAATCCTTTCTTTCGAGGGTCACGGCATTGTATTCCAAGCTTGTGTCAGATGGCTCGGCAGAGTTAGCCACAACGCCGTTTTTTCACCCAATACTCCCGCTTATCGCCAATGTAGAGAACGCTCGCGAGTGCATGCCCGGCGTCCCGCTCCCATCCAAATGGCGTGGCTCAATGCAGGATGCAGAAAGGCAGGTGCGTGATGCGGCCAAGCTGTTCGCCGCCCAGTTTGGCGTGCCGCTCAGCGGGATGTGGCCTGCTGAAGGCTCTGTGAGCCAAGATACCTGTGGGATATATACCGATCTCGGAATCAAGTGGATAGCCACAGACGAAGCGATTCTCTCAAGCTCGCTCGCTCACGGCAAGCTTCAACCTCTCGAGCGGAACAGGTCCCAGCTCTACGCGCCTCATTTCGTCGAGGCGAATGGGAGACCCCTCTCGGTGTTTTTCAGGGACCACGAGCTTTCTGACGCAATCGGTTTCGTCTATTCCAACTGGGAGGCCGATGCCGCTGTGAGTGATTTCCTCGGCAAACTGCGAGGCATCCGTAACCTGGTCAGTCGCAGCAAGGACAGCCGGTTTGACCGCACGCCGCCGATCATCTCGGTCATCCTTGACGGCGAGAACGCCTGGCAGCACTACGCTGACAACGGAGAGCCCTTCCTGCGCGAGCTTTATTCGCGCCTCGTTCAGACTGAGTGGGTCGAGCTCGTGCGATTCGGGGACTACGTAGAGGAATTCGGCCCAGGTGAGCAGCTATCTAGGCTGGCAGCGGGCTCTTGGATACGAGGCGACTTCAGCGTCTGGATCGGCCATCCTGAGGACAATCAGGCGTGGGACTACGTGGCCGCGGCGCGTGAGGCCCTTGTGAGGGCCCCTCCATCTGACGCTAAATCGAAAGAGCTCGCCTGGCAGTCGCTTCTTGCGGCCGAGGGGAGCGACTGGAACTGGTGGTACGGGGATGACCACAGCTGCGATAACATTCAGCAGTTTGATCGCCTCTTCCGCAAACACATCGCGAACGTCTTTAACCTTATTGGGCGGGAACCGCCTTTTGACTTGAGCGTCCCGATCAAGAAGTCCGGTCAGGTGTTGGCCGTTCAACAGCCAACTCAGCTCATCAGGCCCGTCATCGACGGGAAGAACACAACCTACTTCGAGTGGGTTGGAGCGGGCGTCTTCGAGCAGCAGTCGTCCGGACAAGGCGCAATGCATCAGGTCGCAACGCTCGCCAAGAAGCTGTATTTCGGTTTCGATCTTGAGAATCTCTTCATAAGAGTTGATTTCTCTCAGGATGCCACCAGCATCCTTGAGGGACGTTCTGGACAGGATATTGCCGTCTATGTTACATTACCCTCGCAGCGGAGAGCCAAGATCGTCGCGAAGCGTTGCGACCGCTCGTACTCGCTAAAGATGTTCTGGCAGAACGACGGAGGATGGAAGCAGGTGGACGCAAAGGGCGCAGTCGGCGTGGATCGAGTGTTCGAGATGGCGGTCCCGTTTGAAGCGCTGGGCTGTGTTGCGCACGACAACATCGCATTTGTCGTGAAGTTATCCCAAAGCGACCAAATAATTGAGAGTATTCCCGAAGGTTCCTCGATAGAGACAACAGTGCCCGGGCCAGAGTTCGAGCAAGAAGAATGGTGCGTATAGCGAACTTGATCGATGACTGAGCGGATCGTCGAAAACTCCGCTCGCATGACGCTCCTTCAGGTCTGCACCATCGTCGTCAACGCTGCTTTATACTTCATCCTCGCGAGATTGCTTACCTCGGCGGACTATGGCATCGCAAGCTGCACTGTCATTCCTCTCCTTATGGTGATAAGAACCGGCGCCTTCGGCGCGTTGGTACTAGGGACCTCCAAGATCATCGCTGCCAATCCCGACACCGTGTCATCCTGCATCTCGGTCTCGCGAAAGGCATACGTCATCGTCGGAACCGCCGGCGCTGCTCTCTTTCTTCTGTGCGGTGGAGCAATCTCTCACATCCTGAGGGACCCATCCCTCACCCCGTACTTCCGCCTCACCGCAATCGCCGTCCTCCCCATCGCCGGCTACGCGCTCCTCCACGCCACGCTCATCGGCCTAAAAGACTTCCGCTCCGACATGCTCATGGGGATACTGTTTCAAGTGGTCAAACTTGCACTGACAGTTCTACTTGTCCTTATCGGCATGAAGGTCTATGGGCTCATCTTTGGCTTCGCGATCGCCTGTATTATCTTGATGCTGGCCTTTCGCCGTAAGATGCCCTCTGCCAAGGGACCGAGCACGATAACGCTACTCAGCTACTTCTATACCACCAGTGGCATCTTCATTGCTTCCGGCGTCGCCATGGTCCAGCGATACGTCAACCTCTGGAACCTGAAACGAATCGTCTTCGATAACCAGACCGTCGCCTACTACTCCGTCGCCAGTCAGCTCGCATCGGTGCCAGCACTCATCTTCAGCGGCGCCGTGATTGCGCTTTGGCCCGCCATCTCAGGCCTCTCGAGCACTCCAGACCGCTCGATAGCGGCCGAGCACCTCCGAAAATCCCTCAAATACGTCATGATCGGGCTCCTACCAATCTCAGCCATCCTCGCCGCCCTTCCCGATTACGCCATCCGCATCGCCTTCGGCCAGCAGTACGCAAGAGGCGCAGCTGTCCTTCCGATCCTGGTCCTCAGCCTCATCTTGCTCGCACTGCAATCCTTGCTCATATCCGCCATGGTCGCCCTGGGCAAGGTAAAAACCATAACCTGCATACTCGCCACTGCCGCCATCGTGACTATCCTCGTCGGCAATACACTCATCCCAACCTTCGGCATCGAAGGCGCAGCCGCTACCGAGATCATTGGCTTCCTCATAAGCGCAACCGGCGCCGCTCTCGTCTCGACGCGAATCTTCGGCAATCTCGCCTCGTTCTCCGAGACCGCAAAGATCACCTCGCTAGCCCTCGTTGTCTTCCTTATCGTCCGTTCATTTGCATTCCTCGGGCACTGGGTTGCGCTCGTTATAGCGGCCGCGTTCGGCCTTTATTCCCTTGCCCTGATCACGCTCGGGATCATATCGACTGATGAGATTAGGCAGGTCCTATCGCGACTCAAGACACGCATCGCCCGAGACCAAACGGCGTAGCCTACGGCCACGGTGCCCACGGCACTCGGATAGCTACTTTTGCCGGCTGCCGCAGGGGTCGGCTCGCACGTTCCGAGCTAGCCTCGTTTCAGGCGTGCGGAGGCTCTCCGCCCGAAGCGACGCGTATGCGGCGACCCAGTGGCTGGGCACCCATAGCTTCTCTTACTGGCGAACGAACCGGTTGGCTCGCACCGAAACGGAGCTCGCCTCAAGTGCCGGCCGAAGCGCAGCTCGGCCCAGGCCATGGGAGCGGAGGCTCTCCGTCGCCGGCGGCGGCGTGCGCAATTCCGTGCGGCATGCGGCCCCGTCTTCCGCGGCCTGCTTTCGGGGGAATAGCACTGGCCTTCAGGCGAAAGGCGCTTGACATGACGGAGAACATGAGTAGTATGTGTATTAGTTGTGCGAATATGATTAACGGATATGACCTGTTAAGCCTCCATCCGGCGATACTGGCCAATGTCTAGGAGTTGCTTATAATAGGTTACACAGACAAGACGATTTGAGTCGGCCTGCGAGGCGCCTTGCGCGTCCAACCTCGCAGGCCCAAACCTCCCGTGCTCGTGCTCTATTCGTTCCGGTTGCGTGCTGAAAGGACGGCAAGAAACCCGTAGCTGTCATCGGCGCAGTCCATTTTGCTGCTCCTAAACACTTCAAACGGAGAAAGTCAGTAGAGATTTGGCCGCACAGTCCGAAATGAGAAAGGAGTTTTGATGCTGAGGACATATACTGCCATTTTGTTTGCGGTGACGGCACTAATGGTCTCTAGTTTTGCGACTGCGGGCTACCTTGAGCACTACACGGAAGAGGACGGTCTGGCTGATAACCGCGTTTCGTTTATCCGCATTGGGGAGTCAGGGGTCAAGTGGTTTGCCACATATAACTCCGGGGTCTGCCGCTTCGATGAGTGTTCCTGGGAAACGTATCCCGCTGGCAGGGTGCAGGACATGGCCCTCGATAACACGGGCCGCCCCTGGATCTGCTATATGTCTGGCATTTGCTATCTGGATCTGCATGCCGGACGGTTCTATTGTCTTGACTATCCGCTTCTTAGCGCTTACTCAGCGGTGACATGCAGCCCGGATGGCGCCCTTTGGACAGGAGGGTGGGTGGGGGAGCTAGAAGTGTGGAGAACATTCAATTTAGTGCAATGGAAGTGTTGGAAAGGTCTTCTCCCCGAGAAGTTCGCCATCGACGCCGACGGCAGGGTCTGGTTCGTCGGAGCCGCCGGCCCTGCTGGGGCCCCGCCGAACTACGGTGTTTGGCGTATCTCGGCGGATGGCGAGAGCTGGGACAGGATCGACGACAACGTCCGGCTACCGAGTGGCACTCGATATCGAAGCATATACGCATCTCAGACCGGCCGAGTGTGGGTAGAGGCGGCCGAGAGCCCCGCGGCCAAGTTTTATAGCGATGATTACGAGACCTGGGTTATGTTCGATGAATCTCCATTCGGTCTGTCAGCAGATTATTATGTGTGGATAGAATGCGCTAGTGAAGAGGGTATTTGGTTCAGGTCTGCGCACCCCGCTTACATAGAGGGTGCCTTCTACTATGACTACCAGGATTGGCGTTTCGTCAGAGTTGCTTGCTACGTGGGGCAAGGGCTAACGGGAATGGAGACGATACGAGTCGATAACAGGACCGGTGATGTTTGGTTCGGGACTTATAGCAACGGGGTGTATGTGATGCGGGGTGGGCCGGAGGCATGGCCGCCGGTGTGGATCGAGCTCGAGGCGCTGGTGAACCCATGTGCGGGGGCAGTTTCAGTGCAAGGCAGCGCGGAGTTTCAGATGGACCTGCGCCTCGACCTTTACGTCGCCCTGGAGCTGCCGGACAAAACGCTCTTGTTTGCGCCCAACTGGAGCGCCTCGATGGCGCCTCTAGTCCCGAACCTGGAGGTCCCCATAGGCCTGAACGTCAACGGCCTGCCTCTCGTCACACTGGAGGTTGCCGGGATCCCGGCGGGAACATACCGGTGGTTCGCGGCGTGCACCCACGCGGGTAGCATGGAGTTTGCGAGCAATATCGCGTCCTGCGAGTGGCAGTTCGCCAAATGAAAGGCGGAAGGATGAAGGATAAGGGATGAAGGCGGAAGGCGAAAGGCGAAAGGATGAAGTGGAAGCGAGCCACGAAGGGCCACCAAGCTGCGGCCAGAAGTGTTTTGATGACGGAGCCGGAAAAGCGAACTCGACAATAAACATGGGAGAAATCTCCGTAAATAGCGCCCCTCGGTGCTTTGTTCTTGTTCCCAAGTGGTCTGACTTCCCTCTTGCAGTTGGCCAGAGCCGTCGCAAGTTCAGCGATGAGGTGAGGAGTCTATTGAGAGCCACTTGGATGATAGATATTGACATCGGGAACGTGCCTGCGCCGGAAAAACGCTGGCGCTCGAGGAGCATAGATGCCGGAGCTCGCTCTGTTGTGCTGGGGCTTCTCCCCATATCTGAGGTTTCTGAATGGGACAACTACGATGTAGTTTGGATATTACGGTAGGTGTTTCTGGGTATCTGAAAGAGGAGGAAAGAATGAATAAAAGAGCGATGTTTGGTGCAATAGTGGTCATGTTGTTCCTAGGGCTTGCGCTCCAGGGGCAACACGAGAGTCTGGCATTGGGGAGTGAGATCAGCTTCTTGCACTGGTATCCAACGCCATCTGGAAACATTGTGCTGTGCGAGGACTTTGGCCCGACTAGTTCGGAGGGCCCGGAAATGCACAGCAAGGCAACTTTATTGACATGCGACAAGAATGAGGAGATGCCGCTCTTTGATGATCCTGGGCTGTACGTGTTCCCCTCCTCAAATCAGCCGGCTATCATAGGGGCAGCGAGGCGCCTAATAGGGGCGGTCAGATATCAAAGCGTTGGTGGTCGTCGTGCAGAAGGCGAGCCAGCACAGGCTTGGATAGGATATCGGTTTGTATTTGATGTATTTGATGTTTCCAACAATCGGGCATCCAAATGCTTCAGAACGGAGCTGGGTTTTGGTGACTCGACAGAATGGTGGCCAGCTTATCCGGTCCGATATATGCCCCGTTTCAAGACATGGGTGTGCCTGGGCCGGCACAGAGACGTTGGGGAGAAAGCCGAGACCGTGGGTGCATCGGACACTAGACAACGCAAAGCTCTGTTCATCTCAGATGCCGGTGAGATCATCTCTGAGACAGCGGTCGAATTACCCGACCAGGCTGTATTCTGGGGCAGCGTTGTGAACGAAGCCGGAGACAGACTAGCTCTGGTTTTCGTTGACCGAGGTGACCCATGGGCCTACAGGCCCAACGCAACAGGGAGGATTTATACATGTATATTAGACATGCGCGCTCCCGAGAGTGTCCCCCGAGTATCCCTTCTCTGTGAGACGCGAGGGTCCGATGCATCTACCTGCTGCGTGTCGAGATCGGGCAAGTACTTATGCACGCTGAAGGGAGACGCGGGGAGTCACCAGCTCCTTGCATCTATCTGGGCGCTGCGAGGTCAGTCAATGGTTCCACTCGTTCGCTCGGTGCCTCTCCCAGAAGAGGGCTGGTCGTTAGAGACTAAGGACCAGCGCTGGATAGTCAAATGGGCACTGGATTCTGACAATCTTGTCTTCACGCGATCAGACGAGGGTGAGACACGGTTTATAGTTACTGACCCGCATTTGCATATTGAACGGACACGGAGATTGAGACAGCCCTTGCCGGGATACACACATGTCATAAGCATGGGTGACATAAGCTACTTCGCGGAAACGGACGTTGCGATATACAACAGCGGGCGGCAGTCGCAAGTAGTCCGATATGATTTTCGTTCCGGCAAGGCTGAAGTCATTAAGGACATAACAGCAAAGCGCTGAGGAGCTGACGATGGACCTCGCCAGCAACATCGCCTTACAGCAAAGGAGGAAGACATGAAAGCAGCTATATATGTAATTTTCGCAACGCTTCTGGCTGTCGGGACGATGGCTCTGGGCGCATTTGGCGTTTCTGATGTGATAGCGACGCCAGCTTACTTGGACAACTGCGGGGGCGAATATGGCTTGCAGCATATGGTCGTCCGCGTCCTCATCGATAACGCTGGCACGAAGTGGTTCACAACGTCCGGCAATGAGATCTGGCGCTTCGATGAATCAGTGTGGATAACATATCAATTCACTCTTGACGACATTCCTGCCGGACGCTTGGTTGACATGGCATTGGATACCCATGACCGTCTCTGGCTATTGTTTACTGATGGTGGATATGTCTTACCGCAACTGTACTGCGTTCAAGGCTTCGATTTCAGGACCGTGAGCTTACCGAAGCTGTGTTGGTTTCCGACGGCGCTGACGTCTGACGCGTTCGGGCACGTATGGGTAGGCGGCTGGGACGATGGGAGTTGGGTGGCTAGATACGATCCCTTGTGGGACTCGTGGGATACGTGGTGGCCTGATTGGTGTGACTCGGATTTGGTCCCGCGAGCCTTCGCGACCGGCCCTGATGGGCGTGTGTGGTTCCAAGCCAGGGGCTATGGCTACAGGCCCGCTCTTTACGGGTCGCTGGCGACACCCGATGATGTAGGTATTGAATTCCAGAGGTTCAGTCCCCAGCCCGAGCGCAATTACGTGGACCTGGGAATAACTGCAACAGGCACAATTTGGTTGATAAGCCAACCAACTCTTGAAGACGAGACCCCGGCAATTATAGTCTACGGCGATGATGCGGAGAAGTGGTCCGTCCTTGAGTATCCTGCGCTCCCGTACTCACTCGCGGGCACCTGTCTGACCACTGTTGGCGACAAGGGGATATGGTTCGGGTCCAACAGAGGGGCATTTTGGTACGATTACACCGACTGGCGATGGATAGATATTGGTTTTGCGCACGACATAGCGGTGGACCCAACTAACCGTGACGTGTGGTTCGGCGCCGATGATGGGGTGTATGTGATGCGGGGAGGGCCGGAGGCGTGGCCGCCGGTCTGGATCGAGCTCGAGGCGGTCGCGCAGCCATGCGGGGCAACGCCGACGCTTTCCCTGCTAGGCAGCGCGGAGTTTCAGATGGACCTGCGCCTCGACCTATACGTCGCTCTCGAGCTTCCGGACGGGACCCTCCTCTTTGCGCCCAGCTGGAGCGCCTCGATGGCGCCTTTAGTCCCTAACTTGGAGGTCCCCATAGGCCTGAACGTCAACGGCCTGCCTCTCGTCACACTGGAGGTTGCCGGGATCCCGGCGGGGACATACCGGTGGTATGCGGGGTGCACCCACGCGGGTAGCATGGACTTCGCCAGCAACATCGCGTCCTGCGAGTGGCAGTTTGAATGAAAGGATGAAGGCGGAAGGCGAAAGGATGGAGGGTAAGTGATCCACGAAGACGACGAACTCGCACGAAGGGAGGCGATGCGACAACTTGATTGAGCATGGCACGCGAATGCCTGACTGGCGCTATCTAAGTAGTTGCAGGACACCAAGCACGTTCCCATTGAGGCCGGAGGAGTTTCGTGGTGGAATTCTCTCCGGGAAACGGCAACCGTATTGAATGATCGTGATTAAGGAGATTAACGAATGTACAGATGCACTCTGTTTGGACTTCTGGTGTATGTCCTGGTGCTTCTCAGTTGGTGTTCTGCGGAGGAGACGTACCTTGAGCACTACACCTCCGCTGACGGTCTGGGCTCAGATGTGGTGCACGATATCTTCATAGCATCCGATGGCACGAAGTGGTTTGGAACTGACTGCGGCCTGAGCGAATTTGATGGCGAGGCTTGGTCCAACTACCTGGTTGAACCGGCGGCCCCAGGGTCAAGGGACTGCGATCGCAACATCGCAAAGTGCGTCACAGTTGACGAGCTAGAGAGAATGTGGGTTGCGTTTCCTCACAACGGTGCACGGCGTTTCCTAGCCGGCGGTTTCGATCGCAGAATACCGGGCGACGATCTGGTATGCTGTCCCACGTGCCTCGCCTGGACGAAGGACGGCGATCTTTGGGTCGGTTCTGTCGATTGGATTGGGCGCTACAATCTCATTGACGGTTGGCGGTTCTTTTCCGAGTGGTCCGCCTCGTCCCAGCCTTATGGAATCGACTATGCCCTCAACTTCGCTGAAGAACCAAGTGGCATCCTTTGGATTGGTACTTACGCCGGTGTCTGGGCGGTGCGCAACCGAGGGGACATCTGGGACTGCTACTTGTCCTCGCCCGAGATGCATAATTTCCGCATATCAGTGCTGGACGACGGCACAAAGATCGCGGTCGGAAACGACTACAGTGCTCTCGGCGAGTCCAGGGGCCTACTCTATCTAAGCGTGGATGGCACAACCTGGAGCATGCTTACGCCGGACTTCGGCACTTACAGCCGGTTCACATGTGTGACCTCCCTTGAGTCGGGAGGGTTCTGGATAGGAGGGTCTGGCGGCGCTCTCTTCTACGACTGGCACCAATGGCGTTGGATTGAGGCTTGGTATGATCTGGAGGGCATGGCCGGCGACATCACAGATATTGCGATTGATAGAAACGGAGATATCTGGTTCAGTTCATGCGGATATGGAGTGGGCGTCCTCAGAGGCGGCTTAGCCGAGCGGCCACCGGTTCGTATGGGCATTTCAGCAGAAGTCGAGCCCCACAGCCCCCGGACTGGTCTAAGCATCATGCTCTCAGCCGCTATCGAAATGAACCTCATGTTGGACCTGTACCTCGCTGTTCAGACCCCAGATGGCTCTATTCTCTTCGCGCCTCAGTTTGGGACGCTGTCTGTGCCTTTACTGCGAAATGTCTCCGTCCATGGGCGGGAGCAGTTTCATGATATCCCTCTCTACCGGCTCGTGCTAGATCATATCCCTGCCGGGACATATCGGTGGTTTGCGGCGTGCACCCACGCGGGTAGCATGGACTTCGCCAGCAACATCGCCTCGTGCGACTGGCAGTTTGAATGAAAGGCGGAAGGCGGAAGGCTAAAGGATGAATTGGAAGTGAGCCACGAAGGCCACCAAGAGGCACGAAGGGAATGTGAGGGCGGGCTGCGGAAGGCGGAAGGCGGAAGGATGAAGGATGAAGCGGGTGGGGGCAGGGTGCTAGTCGGCGAGCACCTCCGGGTTTACCGGGAATTGCGGCCGGCGGCCAGAGAGAGCGGCAGTCAGGTTCTCTGCGGCGATCTTTGCCATTAACGAGCGAGTTTTGTGTGAGGCGCTCGCGATGTGCGGGGCAAGCACCACGTTTGGAAGCGACGCAAGCAGCGGATTCACATCTGGCTCATTCTCGAAGACGTCAAGGCCTGCCGCAGCGATCGTCCCGTCGCGGAGAGCTTCCGCAAGTGCCTGCTCATCGACTACCGGCCCGCGCGATGTGTTTATGAGTATTGCCGTTGGCTTCATCATTCTCAGCTGGGCATGGCTGACGAGGCGCCTCGTCTCATCGGTCAAGGGCACATGGAGGGAGATGAAGTCGGATTCGGCGAAGATTCTATCAAGAGTCGTGAATGTCGCCCCAAGCAGGGATTCATCTTCGTTCGAGGCTTTGGCGACTGAGTCGTAATACAGGATGCGCATGTCGAAGCCCCGCGCTCGCCTCGCTAGGGCTTGACCGATCTTGCCGAAGCCAACGATGCCGAGCGTCTTGCCGTAGATGTCCTGGCCGAGCATGAGCATGGGGTCCCACCCGGTGAAGTTGCCGGCCCTGGTGAAGGCGTCCGCCTCCACAGCGCGCCTCGCGGCGGCCATCAGGAGTGCAAACGCGAAGTCAGCGGTTGTTTCGGTGAGGACGCCGGGGGTGTTGGTAACCAGGATGTTCCGCTCTGTTGCAGCCTTCACGTCTATGTTGTTAAAGCCGACCGCGTAGTTCGATATACATACGAGGTTCTGGGCTGCGGCGATCACCTCCGCATCGATGGGGTCGGTCAAGAGACACAATAGGCCATCGATATCGCCGACGTGCTCGAGCAGCTCAGACTTGCTGATGGGCACTTTAGCTTGACGGACGACAACATCGAAATGGTCTTGCAGGATCGAGATGCCCGGCTCGGGTATTTGCCTGGTAACATATACCTTCATTCTCTGAATCTGGATGTTCGTCGCGTTCATCACTTCACCTTCAGTTTCGTTCTAAAATAGATGCCAAAAACCTGCCTCATGGCCCACAATCTTGCCCGCTTAAGCCTGTACTGTCTTGGGCTTTCGAGAAAATACCTTCCCTCCTCGGGCAAGAGCACGATGCTGACCTTGACGTTCGGCGCCATCCCGACGGGCAGATTGTGCTCCATGCACCGCTGGTAGAGCCTGGCGAAGATCGGCACCATCTCCTCGGTTTGAGGCGGCGGCATGTTCTCGTAATCCGTGCCCCTCAAAGGCCGAAAAACGCAGACGGTTGGGATTGCGCCTACGCCAGTTATCCAGTCGATGGCCTCAAGCGTTTTCTCGACCGGCTCGAGGCCCGCGATTATCTCGCCGTTCGTTGTGTTGAACATCGAGGCGCAGTGCTCGATCGCCTTTAGGTAGCGTTTCAGGCCCACCAAGCGGCTCTTGCCGGGGCAGACCTCACTGAGTCGAGCCTCGTCCATCAGCTCGAAGCAGAATGAGACGTTGTTTACCCCCATCTCCTTCAGCCTAGAATAGCGGCCGAGGTCTGGGTGCGGCGGGGTCTGGACCCCGATCAGAAGGCCCGTCCTCTCCTTGACCGCTCTTATGAAAGGCTCTAGATCGTCTAAATAGGTGTCCCCCTCCTGATACCCCGTGTTGAAGTGCACGAAGGTTATCTGAGAGTCGCGCCTCGCCGCGAGCACGGTCTCAACTACGTCTTCTACGGTTTTGTGCATGGCCTCCTTGTCGCCGAGGTTCAGCCCTACTGAGCAGAACTTGCAGTTTTGTCTCGGCGAAAGCGTCCAGTGGTAGCAAAGGCGCGTGGGATAGATGCCGAGGTATGTGCCCTGCAAGACACCGACCTTTGACATCAACTGCCCGCTGGTGGTCCTTGCGTCATAGAAACTCGGACGGCCCGGCAGCGACACCTCAACTACTCGCTCGCCGTCGCGCCTCAGGACATATCTGCCGTCCTCCTTGTGGAGGCAGTATGGGGATGATCTCGCGAAATCTTCCTCGACAGGGGCGTTCACCCAGACGTTCTCCGGAAGAACCATGTCCAGACCGCTCCCGAGACCCGCCCTGGTTCGCAGGACAGGCCGGCCGTCGTGCTGGAGGTCGCAGCTGGGGTCAATCCGAGTGCCCTTGCAGAGGAGGTCGAGCTTCGTGTAGCCGGAGTTTGCCCTTTGTGAGACGGAATGCAAGGCCTAAAGCTCCTTCGCAAACGTCTTTTGGAGCTTGCTGAATACGGATTGACCTATCACGAGAGCAAGGAAGGCGCTTACGATGGCGATGAGTGCTGCCGTCCTGAGGACCTCGGGCGAGACCGGCGCGAACAGGACGTGCCGATACAGAACCATGATTGAGGCCATTGGATTGATAAGATAGAGCGTCAGCAGTTCAGGGCGGCCGATCTCTTGCAGCTTCGTTTGGAGCATCGCAAGCGGATAGATGATCGGGTTTGCATAGAACCAGACGAAGATGACGATCTCGACGAGGTTGCCGATGTCCCGGAACATGACGTTCGTGGACGAGAGGAACAGGCCAACGCCGAGTGTGAAGACCAGGTGTATTAGCATGACCAGTGGCAGATACGCCCACCGAACGGAGAGATGCCCGTATGCAGCGAGGAAGGGCAGCATGACGCACGTGCCGAGTAAGAAATTGACCAGGCAGGCAAGGATGCTCGAGATGGGGAATATCTCCCGGGGGACCATGACCTTCTTGATGAGGTTGGCGTTGCGGATGATGGATGTGGCAGATTCTGAGAGCGATTGCTGGAAGAATATCCAGGGCATGAAGCCGGTGAGCAGGTATAGGCCGTAGTGCGCCATCTTTATCCTGATAATAAACGTGAACACGACGGCGAAGACGACGGTCGAGACAAGCGGGTTCAGAAGAGCGTATAGAAAGCCCAGATATGAGCCGCGATACCTGACCTTCAGCTCCTTGACCACGAGGTTGTAGATTATCTCGTGGTCTTTCAAGATGCGGACAAACCTTCTTATCATATCGCCCGCAATTCTACCCGCTGCCGCGCATCTTGCAAGGGCGGGCGTCGACCCCAATAATCAGATTGACCGTCCGGGAAGTTCTCTGTTGCAGTTGCTTGACACGTAAATAGAGGAGTTCACGTTGCAGTCCGAACTGCTGCCTCCTTCTCCTGCCGGGTGCAAATGAGGGACCGAGGCTGCAATCCCCGACGCGGGATACCGTGGGTAGCCGTGCGTGCAACGCAACGGGAGGGTTATTATGGAGGCATAAGAGCTCTCCTTGCACCGTCAGGCTGCGCCTGCGGCTACCCGTGGTGTGCCCTTTCGGGCAGAATCCGCTGCGCCCCATCCCCGAGGCGGCCGCGACATTCCCCTCTTCAATCTGATTATTGGGGTGAGCACGCTTGACAGCCAGAAACTGAGAGAAGTAAACTCATCGAGTAGTAAGCCGCAATTTGTTGGCAACATTGCCTATCCATTGCGGGGCTCGGAAACTGCGGGAGAGCGAAGGATGCTGCCGGGGCAAGAGGCGCTGGGTTTGGTTGAGACGATTGGGTTGACGGGTGCGATTGAGGCTGCGGACGCGATGGTGAAGGCCGCTGACGTGAGGCTAGTCGGGAGCGAGTACACCGGCGGTGGTGTAGTAACGGTGATGGTCAGAGGCGATGTTGGAGCCGTGAAAGCCGCAACGGATGCTGGCGCCGTCGCCGCCGGAGCGGTTGGTGAGCTGCTCTCGGTTCACGTGATACCTTTTCCACACGACGAGATAGAGAGGATCATTCCCGAACCTTCGAGATGATAGATGGGCCAGTGCATTGACCAATGTGATCGGGGCCAGGCAGCTTGAGCAGCTGCAAATAGGGGCATCGTTGCACGTGCCTGCGGACGCGATCATCACACCGCTGGCGATGGACATCATTCGAGAGAAACGCCTGAAGCTTAAAAGAATTGAGGCGGAGGCTGATGTTGCGTCGCGCACAAGGTCGCTGGAACTTGACGAGGCAGAGGCGGCTTTGAACGAGGTCGAAAGACCGGTATCCAGCAATGTGCAAGAGACGGGTCTGGCGCAGACTCCGCCGTCCCGCGATGTCGAGGAGTCCGAGGTGAAAGCCATCGTGGGCACCACTGTGAAACACGTCCTCAGTGAGACTCTCTTAGACGATGTGGGCACGGCCGATGCGGTGAAGTTCGCTGTCTTCGGGCCCGACTGTGCTGCACTGCTGCGGTCAGTTGCACAGGAGGTAGAGAGATGCTCAGGCCGCCTCGTGCGCGTTTCGGGCCGGACAGTCGCAGGCCTTTTTGTGCTTGCAGTCGCGGTCGCGGTGCCCGCCGCCCGGCGAGATGAGGTTAAGAATGCTCTCGAAACGGGTTTCTCGAAGCTCACAGTTCCAGCGCTATTCGAGTAATCGCTTCCGGCGCCGGTTTCGCCGGGGGACGGCTCTGCTCGAACAGCCAGAACCTATGTCCCTGAACGAATAGATGGGGCCCTGGACAGCTGGCATTCGTGGTGCTGGCGGGGCGTGCTCGCAGAACGAGAGGCCAGAAATCGACCTACCCACGCGACCGAATCTTCCCGGCCCTAAAAATCGGATTGACCGGGTGGGCGACCGCCTTTTCGGAGTGCGGTGGCTTGACACCGCTTTCATTGGTGGTGGCCTGACACCACCCTCTGGTAGACATCTATCTTGAACCTCGAAACCGTCATCGAGACAACGGCACGCTCCTTAGTAAAGCCCCCGCCGCGTCAAGCCGCGGCGCTCCAAAGCGGTGTCAAGCCACCGCACTCCAAACCACCTGCTGGGTGCAACAAGGCCAGGTGGGCAGCTTGCTGCCGTCCTGAAAACGTGCTATGTTTCATAAAAACATCGCAAAAAAATCGCAGGACTGCGCAAAGCTAAAGACGGGACGGCCATGAGAATAAGAAGGAGCGAGCAATGAGCGAGGGGAAACGATCGATAGGTATCTTCTTGATAGTAGCGATGAGTGTGCTTCTGCTGTGGTCTATCGCGGGCTTCGGCAAACCTTTGTTCCATCAGGACGTAAACGCGATCGATCTGCGGCAAGTCTGTCGATGTCTGTCTAACATACGGAATGACGTCCGAGACATAGAACGTCGATGTAAAGACCGAGAATCCAAACGTGCGCTTCAGCACTTGGGGACGCATATACGCGAGCTGGAGGACGCGGTGCAAAAGGGGACACACTGACCATCGTTTTAGCGAGAGTGCAGCGAAATGCCGCTCGGCTGCCAGTAAGCGGGTGCGTGCTACTTGAGTAAAATGCGGGATTAAGCCTTTTCGACCTTGACTTTCAGTCCCTGAACCGAGACGACCTTCACGGACGTTCCGAGCTCCAACGCCTCGTCGGCAGAAGCGTTCCAGAGTTCACCTTCAACGAAGACCTTGCCCTCCGCTTGGGGTGTGATCGCGACCTTCACAGTTCCGACGGCGCCAATAAGGCCCTTTGCACCTGTGGATGGTTTCCGCCTGTGCGCCCTGAAAGCTAGCGTGGCGAGAAAAACGACAAGGCCAGCGGTGAAGAGCGCAACCGGGAGTATATATGTCAGAGAGATATGCAGGCCTGTCTGTGGCTCCGAGATTAGCATGGTCGAGCCTAGAACCAGACAGACGATTCCCCCGACAGTAAGCATACCATAGCTCACAACCTTGACCTCCGCTATGAACAATCCGATTCCAATGAGGATTAGTATCAGGCCAGCGTAGTTGACCGGCAGCATCTGAAACGCGAAGAAGGCAGTGATGAGACAGATCACGCCAATCACACCGGGGTATATCGCCCCGGGATGCATCAGCTCGAACATGATGCCGTAAATGCCAATCATCAGCAGGATATAGGCGATGTTGGGATTCGCGATGGTGCTGAGCACTCTGTCCCGCCAGGAAGGCTCGAAGCGCTCCGCCACAGCGCCTTTTGTGTGTAGAACGACCGTCTTGGGCGTGTCCAGCCTCACCTTGCGACCGTCCAACTTCTGCATCAGGTCCCCAAGATTCTCGGCAACGGTGTCGATCATGTTCTTCTTCAGCGCCTCGCTCTCAGTTATCGACTTGGATTGCCTGATCGATTCCTCTGCCCACTTGAGGTCCCTGCCCCTCTTCTCGGCGAGGCTTCTAGCGTAGGCGGCGAGATCGTTCTCAACCTTCGCGGCCATAGTTTTGTCCATCTTCTGGCCGCCGCCTGCAACAGGATGCGCGGCTCCCATGTTTGTGCCTGGGCTCATAGCTGCGACGTGCGAGGCGAGAAGGATTATGCTGCCTGCCGACGCTGCATGAGCTCCTTGAGGTGCCACGAAGACAACTACGGGCACGCTGCTTGCCAAGATATGCTTAATGATGTCCTTTGTCGGGCCGAGACCGCCACCGGGCGTATCCAGCATGATGATGACGCATTCGGCGCCTCGCTTTGCCGCCTTGTCGATCCCCCTCTTGATGTAAGCAGATGTGGCGGGATTGATCGTGTCCGACACGGTGAGAACAACCACAATGGGTGGTTTAGCCACTACCGCCGTGGTCGTCCCGACAGACCCGGCTGTCGCAACCGACGCGACCGTGGCGCTGGTAGGCGACTCGGTGCTGTCGGAGCCGGCCAAAAGAACGCTACCGACTAGAATTAACCATAATGATATAACTGCTGGAAATCTCTTCATTCTCTCCGTCGCCCTCCTGTGAGAACTACCACCCGCATTAAGAGCCTCTGCACTACTCTTCAGACATCAATCAATAGCGCCTACTAACCCTAACTGAGAACTGTATCGTCTTCTCCTCATTGGCTCCGACATCGAGCTTGAACTCGACTCGGTTGGCTGTTACCCGCTCATAATCGGCGCTCGATTCGAGCATCTTCCAGTCTCCCGGTATTCTCTCTCCGACGATTACCGTGATCGCCTTCTCCTTGCGGTTGGAGACAGAAACCGAGAACGAGGCCTCCTCGCCCTCTCGGCCAAGAGAGTGAGAACTTGTCCGTTTCTGCTCGGCCACCACATCAAACGCTTTGCCGACTTGAAGCTCGAACCTCTCCCCTTGGGGCACGTTGCCGATACTATCCTCACCAATGAGGAGCAGCAGCCCTTTCAATCTTTGACACACCCTAACCTTGCCTTGCGGAAGAGGCATGCCCAGCCCGGATGCCTCATTGTTCTCGATTCGCAAGACGATCTTGGCCGATTCCCTCTCAGGCTCAGCGCGGCCAGAATTATAGGACCAATCAAACTGGTATCTCTTTGATAATCGACATCGATCGGCTGAGATGAATCCGACCTGCTTCTGCTGGTCGCGCTCGAGCGTTACTGGCCCTGGAAGGGCATAGACGTGGTACTCGAATGCCTGCTGCGGAGCGATCTGAGCGCCTGGCATGGGGGACCCTGCCATCTTCAGCGCCTGCATCTCCGGCCGAGGGACCTCGTCCCGGCTCAGATTCACAGAACCAGCTACAACGCTAACCCTCGCATCCTGATACGAGGAGCCACTCCAGTTCGCGATGGAAATCAGTCCTCGCAGCGACATCGAACTCTCGTCCTCGCTGATCGTCGCCGTGTAAAAACCTTTCCAGGATATGCCGGACGCAAGATAGGTTAGCTCTACCGTGTGCTTCCCCCGATTCCTCGCCTCAATAACACACGAGAGCACCGGCCTCTCAGAAAGGCCTTTGGGAACTCCCGGCAGAAGCACAGAGCCCTGATAACCGATGAGCACTTGGCCCTCGATCTCATATATCCCAGGCGCTAGCAGCCGTCCCTTGGTCCTCCGCTCCTTCTCTATCAGAACGACATCCTTGCCAATCGAGTCTCTTAACAGACTATCAGTGGTTATGCCGGCCTTCTTGTAGTTCTGCTCAACGACACTGAACGACTGCTCGCGCCCCATCGACAGAAGCTGAACCGAAGTCGCGTCGATGGTGCCCGGCACGTCCGCAAAGACCAAAATCGACCTCCCCTTCGGCAGCTCAACCCGCCTCGTCTCGGACACAAGCGCCCGGTCGTCATAAATGGTGAGTCTTACCGCTTCCCTGTCTTTGGCGGTGGAGTTGACGGTTTGCAGCGTCTCGGCATCCGTCGTGGCAGAAACAAGCACGATTGCGACGAGGCCTAAGAGTAATAGCCTAAACGGCCTGCGCAGGCGTTCGGCGTCGTTTGCCATGCCTGCCCTGCACCGCGATGGCAAAGATGATTCACTCGTTTGGTTCATTCGACTACATACACCCGGTTTTCATTTATAGCTGCGAAAGTTAACTGTCAACGCTCAGAGCTCACCGAACCCTCACGGGGAGGCGCAACGTGATCTTGGTCGAGAACTGCGACTCTTCGGGGCCCGTGTCCTCCACAACTAGACTGCCTCCGTTTCTCATGGCAATGGCGTAACATTCCGAAAGCCCCAGGCCCGTGCCGAAGCCCTCAGGTTTAGTAGTGTAGAAGAGATCGAAAATGTGCTCCCGCAACTGCTTCGGTATCCCTCTGCCGTTGTCCAAAAAGGATGCCGTTACAGATTCCTTATCACCGGCAACGCTTGTCTTAATGAGCACAAGTCGAGGCACATCTTTGGCCTTGCCCTCGCTCGCATAATAGATCGCATTCCACAGCAGCTCTCTCAATAACATGTTGATCTCCCGCGGCCGGCACTCAACGTCGGGCAGCTCGCCGGGCCGGGTCTTGACCGAAACATCAGCATCCTCAATGTCGGTTGAGCACATTTTGATGACCATTTCAATGTCGCTGTTGAGGTTGGTGAATTGAACCGGCTCCTGGTCCAGTCTCACGAAATTACGTATCCTCCGCACTATCTCCTCGATACCGCCCGTGCCCTCGAGGATGCCGTCAACAGACAGCCGAATGCCCTCTTCCAGGAGATAACGTAGCTCGTCTGTGTCAACCTCGTCGCCTCGAAGGAGTGCTGCCGCCATCTTTCGAAGCTCACCGATGTCCTCAGGCAAGGACTCCGCCCCACCCTTGACCTTGGCGAGCTCGTTGTTCACCTCGTGCGCAATGCCCCTCGCAAGATGCTTCATAGAAACCATCTTGCGGTCCTGAAGGTCCTGCAAGCGCTGCTCCAACATCTCGACCAGCCGCCTGTTCTGCTCAGAAAGCGATGAAAGCCGCGCGATATACTGCGCGTTCTGAAGCGCGAGCGCGGCCTGAACACTCAAAACCGCAAGATGCTTCACATCCTCCTCAGTGAAGGCCCCGTCCCTCTTGTTTAGGACCTGAAGCACGCCCACTCGCTTGCCATCTGACAGCTCAAGCGGCATGCAGAGCATCGAGCGCGTTATGAACCCTGTCTCCGCGTCAACCCTCGGGTTGAACCGCTCGTCAGTGTGCACGTCGGGAATCCGAACGGTCTCCCCGGTCTTGGCAACATGGCCTGCTATTCCCTCTCCTATCTTGAGCCTGATCGCACCAACGTCATCGCCCTGAGCGACGCGGGACCATACCTCGCCCTCTGCGTCGTCTATCACGTAAAGCGTGCTTCGCTCTGCCTCAAGTGAGCGCGTCGCAACATCGACAATGGTCTGAAGAACTCCATCAACGCCGAGACAGCTGTGAAGCCGCTGGTTGATCTCAATCAGCTCCTCCAGCCGTGCCACTTCCTTGCGCAGTTGCCTCAGCTCTTCGTCTTCTCTAGTTTGGCCTTTAGCGGTCATGCTAGTCCCCGCATGGTCTCCAACGATACGGTCTTTAGGCTGATACTACTCCCGTAGCGTCGGACGTCAATAAACGTTCATGCTCTATCCGCCAAAAGTAGCAACCCAGAATCGCGAACGGCCGCGGCCGCCAGTCCAAGAGATGGACAATCACTCACGTCGAGTAGGGAGGCGCAGCACCATCCTTGTGCTGTAATCCTTGGCGTCCTCTTTCAAAAGCTCCTCAACCGACAGCGTCCCACCGTTTCTCTTGACCACTGCATAGCACTCGGAAAGCCCAAGCCCATATCCTGAGCCCTCCGGCTTAGTCGTGTAGAAAAGGTCGAATATGTTCTCCCAAGCATCTCTCGATATCCCGGGACCGCTGTCAAGGAAGGACGTCTCAACCAGCTTGCCGTCATCAACAACGTCCGTGCGGATCAGCACGCGTCCTGGTTCAGGCGCCGCCTTGCCCTCGCTGGCGTAGTAGATCGCGTTGCGCAGAAGCTCGCGGAGTACCATGTTGAGCTCGGACGGTCTGCACTCGACCTTTGGCAGCGCGCTCAGACGCTTCTGGACCGTGACACCTGCCTCCTTAATGTCGCTGGAACATACCTTGATGACGTTCTCGATATCCTCGTTGAGGTCAGTGAACTGAACCGGTCCCTGGTCAAGTCTGACGAATCCCCTTATTCTCTTGACTATCTCGGCGATTCCTTCGCTCCCCTCCATGATTCCGCCAAGAGGCGCGGGAAGCCCCTCCTCGACGAGATATCCGAGCTCTTCCGTGTCAACCTCCTCGCCCTTTATGATAGCGCTCAGAGTACCCCTCAGGTCCTCAACGCTCTGCTCAAGAGATTGCGCACCGCCCTGGATCTTGGCGAGCATATTGTTGACCTCGTGCGCGATCCCGCGCGCCAGGTTCTGCATCGAGATCATCTTGAGGTCCTGAAGATCGTGCAGCCGCCTCTCCAATACCTCGACCAGGTCCTGATTCCGCCTTGAAAGAGCAGACAGGCTAGCGGCGTGTTGAGCATTTTGAAGAGAAAGCGCCGCCTGAACACAGAGGGCCGACAGATATTCCTCGTCATCCTGCGTGAAGACCCCAGACCTCTTGTTCATAACCTGAATCACGCCCACTCGCCTGCCAGCGTGGTCTTCGAGCGGCATGCAGAGCATCGACCGGGTCCGGAAGCCGGTCCTAGCATCAACGCCTGAATTGAATCTCTCATCGCTGTGAGCGTCGGCGATGTTGACGGTTTCTCCTGTCTTGGCAACGTAGCCTGCGATGCCATCACCGACCTTGAGCCTTATCTCCCGCACATTCTCACCTTGCACAATCCGAGACCATAGCTCACCACTTTCGGCGTCAACTACATAAAGGGTGCCCCGCTCCGCATCGAGGCTCCGCATCGCAACGTCAACTATCGTTGAGAGAACTTGGTCAACGTCGAGGCTTTCGTGCAACCTCTGATTGATCTCAACCAACGTCCGAAGCCGAGCATTCTCCTTCGCGAGGTTCGGCTCGCCTCGGCTAGCAGCATTCTTAGAACTTCCCACTATCGTCTCCCATGGTGAATTATTCTAGTCCATGATACCTCAACTGCTTGTCGATCAACAACTGCTGTTCGGCCGCCCCGATAATCAGATTGGTCGTTTCTGAAGCTGGCTGCCACGTAGGCACGGGAGTTCATGTCGACGGCCGAGTTGCTGGCTCTTTCAGCTAACGGGTGCGAACGAGGGGTGCAGGCTGTAATCCCCGAGAGGGGATACCGTGGGTAGCCGTGCGTGCAACGCAACGGGGAGGGGGATTGTGGCGTTATTCGCACCGTCAGGCTACGCCTGCGGCTACCCATGGTCTGCCCTTCGGGCACGAGCTTCTGCCCTCCATCCGCGAGGCAGCCGCAACGTTCCCCGCTCCAATCTGATTAT